>Ga0334893_1002109_pt1 | contig 15964 bp, 9 predicted proteins | sample GraSluR3_MG_5_FD_207218 | JGI IMG/M metagenome (GOLD analysis project Ga0334893, IMG submission 207218) | Sludge microbial communities from methane-producing bioreactor in Wageningen University, Netherlands - Granular Sludge_09_05-R3 | ecosystem: Engineered > Bioreactor > Anaerobic > Unclassified...
TTGCTTCCTTGGAATAGTTCAATACAAGCGGCTTGTGCCGTAAAAAAATAATAGATGACATGATGGCGGCCTTCTGATGAACTGGCCGCTTGTTTTATTGTTTACATGCGATTATTGACCGCTTACCGCAAGCGGGGGTGATCCTTAATATTCATTCTTATTCCCCCTATCATACCAGTATTCCCCGCGCAAGCGGGGTGATCCTTTCATCGGCTATAAAATCAAAGCTGTTAATGAGTATTCCCCGCGCAAGCGGGGGTGATCCTTGAGGAGGTCGAGTGGGACGTTATGGATTACAGTATTCCCCGCGCAAGCGGGGGTGATCCCAGTGTAGATGTCGCCCGGTTGATAAACGTTAGGTATTCCCCGCGCAAGCGGGGGTGATCCCACTGATTCCGTATGTTGTAAGATATTTTCTAAGTATTCCCCGCGCAAGCGGGGGTGATCCGGATACTATGGCGAAGTATAAAGTACCCAAGCTGTATTCCCCGCGCAAGCGGGGGTGATCCCATCATAGTATCCCCCTTATTTTATCTAGTTCAGTATTCCCCGCGCAAGCGGGGGTGATCCCTCGATTCTGACGATATTCGCCATAGCGAATTGGTATTCCCCGCGCAAGCGGGGGTGATCCTATACCGTTTTTCTTTATACTCTCCGCAAGCTCGTATTCCCCGCGCAAGCGGGGGTGATCCTAACCGTTATGTCAACGGTAAAGTCGTAAATAAGTATTCCCCGCGCAAGCGGGGGTGATCCTAGTATACTCGAAAAATACACACCAATAGGGAAGTATTCCCCGCGCAAGCGGGGGTGATCCTACCAAATTGTGTTTTTTCCATCTTCTATTGTGGTATTCCCCGCGCAAGCGGGGGTGATCCTATGTTCTGGCAGTTTGTTGTCTAATTTTTGAAGTATTCCCCGCGCAAGCGGGGGTGATCCTGCCACGGCTTTCCATGCTCCCGATAACGTGATGTATTCCCCGCGCAAGCGGGGGTGATCCCAACTCAACTCGCTTGTCTATCGACTTCTGGGTGTATTCCCCGCGCAAGCGGGGGTGATCCCAGCATAACACTTCAAACACCAGGACTTTTCAGGTATTCCCCGCGCAAGCGGGGGTGATCCTTTGGTGCAAATTCACATAAAAAAGGGGACACTTCTCAACCAACCGTCATAAATGACATTAAGAGTGTGTGCGAACATCCTTAATTTTCAGTCCTTTGATTAAAAAATAATCAAAGTGAACTATCAAAAGGCAAAAAACGCAAACAATCACAACAAAACTAATCCACCGGTATGGAGGATAGCAGGAGCTTGGTTTTAATTGTCATTAGGATACTTTAGGATTTATGAAATCCAGGATCTTTGGGTAGATGTTCTGATACTTGGGGATGGACTTGATCAGCTCATAGCCTTTGCTGCAAAGGTTAGCTGCCTGGCTTGCAGTGATATTGCCAAGGGTCTTACAGATGTCCTTGTAGGTAAAATCGCAAAGACAGCGCATCAAAAATGCAGATACGGCTCTTGCACCTGAAAGGTTGCGGTTGTATTTGATGTTGATGAAGTTGGGGATTTTTATTTTAAGCGCTGCTTCTACTGCTTTTAATATTTCTTCAGGGGAATAATCCCTGTAAATTACGACTCTCTCGCTTTTGTGAGCATATTTGTCGTTTTTGATATAATCGTCTATCAGCTCGTAGTATTTTTCCTTTTGGGTAATCTTGTTGCAGGAAGAAACGAACTCGGCGTATTTAACCATGGCCTCTTTAGGGTCTATGGCAAATTGAGATAGAATAAAGTCTGGATCGGCCAAGCCAAAGTCATAGTCGTAGTTTCCAAGGTATATTCCATAAGATGAATAAGGATAGGTATGTACAGAATCCTTATAATCAGGAATGTCTTTAGGATTATTGTGGATGTATGCTGATACCACCAGGTTATACACATTGTCAAAGACTGCCCTGCTTAAGAACCTGCCTTGGAAAACATGGCCGTGTCTTCTGTACTTTTTGTTATAATACTGAGAATAGCAAAGATTGACGCCATGCATGAACTTGGACATGTCAGATCCTCTGGGGTCAAGTTGTATGTGGACATGGGTATCCATAAGACAGTATGAAAGTATGCTGCACTGGAATTTCTCACAGTACAGTGCAAGAAGCTCTAGATATTTTACCTTGTCTTTGTAGTTTTTAAACAGGGTAAGCTCGCTTATTGAGCGGCACATAACATGGTGCACGGTATCCGGGTCTTTGATACGGGCTTTGCGTGGCAAAGGAAACACTCCTTTCAGAGGTTTGAGCAATCAACGAACATATGTTCTTAAAAACATTATTACATATGTATAGCATGGATGCAAGAAGAAGTTTAGTGAGGTAAATAACATGTTGTAACTTAAGTAGAAAAATGGGATAATAAGGATACAGTTGAGAACTACCCCTAGTATGTTCATCTTGATATTAGGATAATGAATAGAAAGTTGTGTGGAAATATTGATTTTAATATGTTTGTTGGTTTTGCCGTGATTTCGATTTTGAATCAAAATTAGCTGATAAATGCAAAAATCGAATGGATGTAGCGAAAAAGTGAGTCTAGTTGGTGCAATTGAGGATGTTTTAAATGATTCTTATAAGTTTTGTATTTCCGAAATAGCATAAACACGGCTGATTGATAAGACTACTTCTGGACAACAGAAATATGGGATAAAGGTGATGGAATGAATGAAAAGGTACTAAATGAACAACAGCTAAAAGCGGTTTGTGATGTTTTAGCTAATACAAATAGAGGTTTAACAAAAACTGAACTAACACGATTATTACAACAATGTCAGATTCAGTTAGCTGAAGATGGGCATTCAAATACTGGGTATACATACACAATAGGTCTTAATAAGAGAGATTGGCTTTATAACTGCTTTGCCAATGAAATAAACACACAGCATTCTTTTAGCAGGATTTTTAGTTTTATTCAAAAGGCCCTAGATCCAGTAGTGTATACAAGCCTTGAGAAAAGAGAAAAGTATTCATTTCTTTTCGAAGAAATAAACAAGGTTTTATTGTTAGTAGGATTGTCTGTTGGAAAAAGTGGTGTGGTTACTGAGGCTACAAAAGCAGATACTCTTGGCGAGGTTGATAGACGTGTTAACCATTTGAGAAGTCAGTTATACAATAGGACAATCCATCACGAAGTAGAGAAATATTGTATAAAGGACTATCTGCGAGAAGATTATTATAATGCAGTCTTTGAAGCTGCAAAAGGATTAGCTGAAAGAGTTCGACAAATTACTGGACTGACAACAGATGGCGGTGCGTTATTTCAGAAAGCCTTCTCTAAGAATGCCCCGTATCTAATAAATAGGGGACACTTCTCAACCAACAGTCATAAATGACATTAAGGGTGCATAAAAACATCCTTAATTTTCAGTTACTTGATTAAAAAATAATCAAAGCAAACTATCAAAAGGCAAAAAACGTAAACAATCACAACAAAACCAGTCCACCGAATGGAGGATTATAGAAGTTTGGTTTTAATTGTCCTTAGGATGCTTTAGGATTTATGAAATCCAGGATCTCTGGGTAGATGTTCTGATACTTGGGAATCGACTTGATTAGGTCATAGCCCTTGTTGCAAAGGTTAGCTGCCTGGCTTGCAGTGATATTGCCAAGTGCCTTGCAGATGTCCTTGTAGGTAAAATCGCAAAGACAGCGCATCAAAAAGGCAGATACGGCTCTTGCATCTGAAAGGTTGCGGTTGTATTTGATGTTGATGAAGTTGGGGATTTTGGTTTTAAGCGCTGCTTCTACTGCTTTTAAGATTTCTTCAGGAGAATAATCCCTGTAAATTACGACTCTCTCGCTTTTGTAAGCGTATTTATCGTTTTTGACATAGTTATCTATCAGCTCGTAGTATTTTTCCTTTTGGGTAATCTTGTTGCAGGAAGAAACGAACTCGGCGTATTTAACCATGGCTTCTTTTGGGTCATTGGCAAATTGAGATAGAATAAAGTCTGGATCGGCCAGGCCAAAGTCATAGTCGTAGTTTCCAAGGTATATTCCATAAGATGAATAAGGGTAGGTATGTACAGCATCCTTATAAGCAGGAATGTCTTTAGGATTATTGTGGATGTATGCTGATACCACCAGGTTATACACATCGTCAAATACAGCCCTGCTTAAGAACCTGCCTTGAAAAACATGACCGTGTCTTCTGTACTTTTTGTTGTAATACTGGGCATAGCAAAGATTGACGCCATGCATGAACTTGGACATGTCAGATCCTCTGGGATCTAGCTGTATGTGGACATGGGTATCCATAAGGCAGTATGAGAGTATGCTGCACTGGAATTTCTCACAGTAAAGTGCAAGAAGCTCTAGATACTTTACCTTGTCTTTGTAGCTTTTAAACAGGGTAAGCTCGCTTATGGAGCGACACATAACATGGTGCATGGTATCCGGGTCTTTGATACGGGCTTTGCGTGGCAAAGGAAACACTCCTTTCAGAGGTTTGAGCAATCGACGAACAAGCGTTCTTAAAAATATTATTACATATTTATAGCATGGATGCAATAAGAAGTTTAGTGGAGTAAATAATATGTTGTAATTAGAGTTGCTTGATGGGATAATAAGGGTGTGTTTGAGAACTATCCCGATTCTATTTGATAAAATGTAGTCAAATCAGGTACAGGAAGAATAATTAATTGGAAAGGGCGATTTTTTGAACGGTTCATTGATTTACTCATATATTGAAGATATTGCAAAGAGAATACATGATTCTGCTTTACACGGCGCTGCATCAGTCATGGTTGGGGCAGGATTTTCAAAGAATGCAGATGTGGTTGACGATGAAACATCCGCACCAAACTGGGAAGAACTTGCTGGGTCGATGTTTGAAGCTTTGTATCAGAAACCAGAAGATGAAGCAGAAATAAAAAGATGGGAAATTCAAAAGATCAAGAAGACCTCGGGTAAAAACGTGTTGAAACTGGCCGAGGAATACAAATCGGTTTTTGGACGAAACAAGTTGAATAAATTCATTGAAGCGAACATCAATGATGACATGTACATCCCAGGAGATTTGCATAAAAAACTCCTATCATTGAACTGGAGAGATGTGTTCACTACCAATTATGATACTCTTCTGGAAAGAACCATCGATAAGATAAATGTTAAGTTCAACTATAAGATTCTCACCAGTCAAAATGATCTGCCTGGTAGCACTCATCCAAGAATCATTAAACTGCACGGCAGTGTTGACAGTGCAAAGCACTATATTATTTGTGAAGAGGACTATCGTACGTACCCGGTTCAGTTTGCACCGCTAGTAAATACAGTACAACAGGCCATGCTTGAGACTCAGTTATGTTTAATTGGTTTCTCTGGCGATGATCCAAACTTTTTAAGTTGGCTTGGTTGGCTAAGAGACAATATGGGCGAGAACTGTCCTACCATTTACCTGGTAGGCTTATTTCAAAATATGAGTGCTGCGGAGAAGATGACACTTGAAAGCCAGAATATTACCATTGTGGATTTAGGGGATATGTTTAAAGGAGAAGTAGGGCATCGGGAAGCATTAGATGCTTTTTTGGACAAGTTAATAAATTATGGGAAGGAAAAAGGCAAAATATTTGAACCAGATCCTTATAAATTTAAATCACGTAGTTTTGATTTCCATAAGTCTATCGATGAGGAATACTTCGAAGTAATGGATGAATACCTAACAAGAATGAAAGAAAAGACAAATGGATACTTGGCTTTCCCTAATGATCATGAAGCCAGTGGCTTTACAGAGTCTTTAAAGCACCATTTATCAGCATTTCTGAAACTGGAACCCTCTAAATCACAGATAAGTCTATTATCGAAGATGGTGTATTTATTAAGACGGGGATACATAATATTAGAAGATTCTGAAGCTAAGAAGATTCAAATACTTCTAGACGTAATACCTGAAGAAGAATTGAAAACCGAGAAAGCTCTTGTTTCGTCCTGGTCAGAGGTGGCTCTCTATCTATTGGAAATGTACCGGATAGATGGAAGAAATGAAGATTACAAAGCTTTACTGACTAGAGTCGAGAATGTGACTTCAGAACTCGATGGTTACACAAAGGAAGAACTTCAAGTAGAGAAAGGCAAGTTTCTCATTTCGAAATTTAACTATGTTGAAGCGGCTAAAGAAGTAGAGAAGATTGATCATCATGTAGCTCTGGACATACAGTTGAAAAAAGTATTTTTATACAAGCAAATTGGTGAGGATGAAAAAGGAAAAGATTTGTTAAGACAAACATCAGCGCTACTGTCCCAAAAAAAATATTCTGAAAATAAAACTGCTTCTTTGAGAGGCTATTTAAACCTATGCGCAAGATCATTGATTAGTGGACTAGGTGAGAAGATAGATGAAAGCTTTTCGGATAAAGAATACAATCTTAATGCCTACAATGTAAGAAACATATACAACCACATCAAAAACGAGGTCAGTAATTCATTGTTGTTAGCCCACACTGAAGCTCGGGGAGAAATCCCAGGATTCAATCCTGGCACATACAAGGTAACTTACGGAACGGCAACCAGAAAAGAACAAAATGCCGTATCAAACCCATTAAAGTACGTTATGTTTCAAGATCTGCTTTGTCTACCAAATACCTTTAGTGATCATAGTGATATGTTGGCCCTTGCATTAAAAGAAATAATACCTACAAGCCAAATTCCTATGTGGAAATGGTCAGCAATAATTCGCACCAATGATTTAAAAATCATGAATTCGTTTTTCACCAGAGAACGTATTATTTCAGCAGAAACAAAATGGGTTGAAGAAATGTTTGATCAATTAAGCAAACTTTCTGATCAATTTCCTTCAACAAGAAGGTTTGCAAATCAAAGAAAAATCATTAGTCAAAAAACCATTTTTGACATTCTATCGAGGTTTTCTATTGTGGTGGATGACGAAAAGGTCATTCAACTTATTAAAAAAATCACAGAACTAAGAAAAGACGTGGATGATTTTGATTCTAGTGATCTTAATGATTTTTTCAGAAGGTTAAAGCATTCTTTGAATTCAAAGGTATTCTCTTATTACTTCAATGTTTTGTTAGAATCCGATTCCATACCATTAGGTTTTCTGTTAACTTTTGTAGATATTGAAGTGAATATTGAGCCGCCTGAAATAACTGATGATATTTACAATAAAGTAATCAGCGAAATAAAGTCAGGAGATGAAAATACAAGAGACCGTGGGATAGCAAAAGCAGTTTTAATTAATGCATTTTCTAATTTTGGTGAATACGAGCAAAAAACTGCTCAAACATTGTGGGAGCAGTTGAATGAAAAAGGATTCCCAAAAGGCAACGCTTTTCATGTTTGGGTATGGGAAGAACTACCTCATCCAAAAGATGTTGATTTTAGTGATTTATATAATAGGTATCTCAATGAACCGAAATTTATACGATCTGTAAACGGAGGAACTATTTCAGGAATACGTTCGATTGATAACCCCATAAATGAATATATCCAGTTTTTTAGAAGAATTTCTGCTTTCAATAAAAGGAGAAGTTCCACCATGGAGATATCGTGGACATCTCAGTACTTCGTTAGCCTTATAAACTATATTTATGATTATATTGATAATGAGAAAAGTGTACTCGATTATAAAATGGACATTTTTGGAATGGGGGAGGAAGGCGAAAAGAGATTTATCAAATTGGGAGATTTTGTAGCGATGCTATCAGCTCAAGCTTATTATTCCAATGTGTATACAGATGATGTGAATGTAGAAGTCAACGAAGTGAAAGAGCTTCTTCATGAAAATGATGTTTCAACAAGTACATTAGAATTAATGGACAAAGTTATCGTATGCAATTTGTCCGAGAGAGATGTTAAGCATTTAATGAACCAGATAATAGTTGGTTCAAGAGATGAGCTTAGACAAGTTATGAATGCAATAGATGTATTGCTGATGCTAGAATCTAATTCTGTTAATAATGTAAATGTCTCAAATCACCTGGTAGACTTAATAAGCTCATTAAAGTATTTTGACACTGGTAGAAGTAGCTCCGTTATTTATCAATTGTTATTTGTAATAGATCACCCGTTACTCACTAAAGAAGCTTACAGAAATACTATTATTGATGCCTTTCGTGAGAATCTAGATAAATTAGATTTGTCACTTAATGAATCAGATAGGGATTTAATAGAGAGCCTATACAGTTTATCAATTCTGGTAAGAAGGTACTACGATAGTTTAAATCAAAGTGGAAATAGTATTTCTGATAAATTTGCTAGCATTGTTGAGGAACTTAGTCATGAAAAACTAAAAGAAGTCAGATACATGTGGGAAGATATTCAATCCAAATAGCATGTTGTAATTAGAGTTGCTTGATGGGATAATAAGGATATAGTTGAGAACTGTCCCTAGGAGTACTACCTAGGAGTAGGTATCGTGAAGGAATTGGAGCGTCTGGAAATTAAATCACCTAATGCTTAGCAATGAAAAATACACAGGAAATGTCCGTTTGCTGGATAACGGAAAACATGATTTATGTTATTTATCTGAGGGGAACAATCCAGCGATCATATCCAAAGAAATGTATCAAGCTGTGCAGATCGAGAAACAACACAGAAGTAATGTTATAGAGAGCTAAGAAGGAAACCAGCGAAAAAGCAGAAAATATAGTTCGAAGAAGTAAATCATTAAGAAATCGAGATAGATTGCAATTGTTAGAAAAGTACGCAATAATTAAATTATCTCAGAAAGGGGTATTTGATGTGTTTGAGCTTATATTAATGGTGTTTGTAGGATTGTTGTTTTTATTTTTAGGATGGAGTATATGGAAGAAGGAACAGATTACCTTGATTCATAGTTATCATTATCAAAAAGTTTCTGAAGAAAATAAAAAAGATTATACCGAAGAGATGGGTAAGTCAATTATTTTTATAGGAATAGGAATTCTATTAACAGGAATTATTGATTTTATTACGCGAACGTCATACGGATGGTTATTTTTCACTATATTTTTTATATTAGGTTTTGTGAAAATATTTAAAGCTCAAAAGAAATATAATAATGGAATGTTTTAGGATTGTACTTCCGTGGTGAACATCCTTAGTAAAAGGTGAATTATAGGAAGCTAAAGCGGCGAAAAACAGAATAGCCTAATCAAGGATTATTTATCGAGCGGACAGGATAGATATGAAACTAGCATAAACAAAGCATTTTGCTATATTTTTAAAAAGTGTGAAATATCCTAATAATTTCACGTTGAGACGGTTGTACTTCTTTTCCACAAAAAGCAGACACGCATATCAACGTAAATGTGGAGTTTGGAGAGGGTGAAGGGAAAATTCCCGTAGGCAAGATTGTTGAAAAAGCTGAGGATCAAAGACCAAGCGAAAGAATAACCTATAAGACGATACAAGAGTATATTGAAGGTAAATATGGCTTTAAGGTACACACTTCATATATTGCAGAAGTAAAAAGGAATTTAGGATTGCCCATGCATGATGCCCCAAATGAAGTAGAAGAATTAAAAAATCCAAGGAAACATCCTACACCTGAAAAAGTAGAAGCAATTAAAGAGGCATTAAAAAAATTTGATATCATAAATGTAAAATAGTAAAAGATAGGTGTCTTTTAAAATAATTGCATCGTTGGATTAGAGTTAAAGGTAGGAGACAGATAAAGCATGCTGAATAAAATAATTGGCTTTTTAAACGATCTGTATAAAAACAATAATGAAGAATTTGAAAGAATGTACATGAAAGAAAACTACAAACGGCTCATTCCAGCGTTGCTTATTCTATACATTGCGCAATGGGGGCTGTATTTAATAGAGCACAAAATTTTCTATGTTGGTAACATTATTTTAATCTACCAGTGTATAAACACCGTTGTTATTATTGCGCTTATCTTTATAAATCGACGTTTTGAGGAAGTATCTATTAGAACACTAAAAACACCTATATATTTGTGGGCTCTTGCTACGCTGTTTTTTGGGATTGCTTTAGTGTTTAGTACACAGAGTGAAACGGATTTAATTCACATGTATATGATGATGGCTCTTGGAATAGCTTCATTTGTGTGTATGAGCCCAGTGGAGAGGCTTGTTATGCTAGCAATACCTACCTTGTTTTTCTTCTTTGGTTTACCATATTTCCAAAGTGATGTAGGTATCGTCAATGTAGGACGAATCAATGTACTCATCTTTACATTCTTTATACTGCTTCTGGCAGACAACCTGTACTTCATGAAATATAGAGAGTTTCTATCCAAAAAAGAGTTAGTTGAGAAGAATGTTTTGTTGGAAAAATTATCTAAAACAGATTTAATGACTGACTTATATAACCATAAAACAATTCTTGAAATATTGAACAAAAACATGGAAGAATCAAAGAGATATGGGCATGATCTTTCTATTATCTTGATTGATATTGATGATTTCAAGAGATTAAATGACAGTTTTGGACATGTTTTGGGGGATGAAGCAATCATTATGTTAGCAGATATTCTTCGAGTGCATTCTAGAATTACAGATGAGATTGGAAGGTATGGCGGAGAAGAATTTCTTGTTATTATGCCAAATACCAACCTTGAAGGAGCAAAAAATTATTATTTTAGAATACAAGAATCATTAAGAAGAAATGCCCTTTCAAATGATGCTTTAATTACGATTAGTGCAGGTACGACATTTTATCAATCACAGGATATAACCAATTTTTTAGTTGATGCAGACAAAAATTTATACAAAGCTAAAAATTTAGGTAAAGATCGCTGTATATGATAAAAATGTTTTGTGAGCGTATCACAGGAACACTATATTGAAGAGAAGTGGTAGGTATAAGTGACTATTATTTTTAATAAAAAGGGACACTTCTCAACCAACCGTCATAAATGACATTAAGGGTGTGTAAAAGCACCCTTAATCATTGTCATCATGATTAATAATTAAGCATGATGATTGTAAAGAGACAATAAAAATAAAATGATTGCAACAAAACCAGTCCACCGGAATGGAGGATGGCAGAATTTTGGTTTTAATTGTCCTAAGGGTAAAAGCCAATATGGTTTGTAAAAGCCTAAAATGCAACCATATTCTCGAATAGAAAGAATGTAGGCAACTGATAACTGATCTTCTCCGTAGCTTTTGGAGCGGCTTACTGCACGATTTTCCTGATCTTTTGCAGTTTTTCCTAGACCTCCGTTGGAAACTGGGTGATGTATTCGTCAATATTTTTGGGGCCATCTGATTTCATATCCATTTTGTTTTCTTCCTATTCAACTCTGCGTCTCTTTCAGCAAATCTTCCGGAGCAACCCCCAAAAGTTTTGCCAGTGCAATAAGATTTGAAGTACTCGGGTCAGAGACACCGCTTTCCCATTTTGATACTGCTTGTCTACTTACACCCAATGTTTCCGCTACAAATTCCTGTGTCATTTTGCATTTTGACCGGTGTTTTTTTAAGACCTCGCCCAATGATTTTGCTATTTCCGATTTTTCCTCTCTTGCCGGCTTTGTGTTGATGTACCTTTTCAATGCTTTGATAATCAGCATGAAGAAATAGATCAATGCACCACATAGTACAAGCAGCACAACAATATTAAAGACTTGCCAAATTATATTAAATTTCATAAGTTAGTCCTCCTTTCTTGCTGACAGTCTAGCAGAATCACCTTGGTTGCCTCTACCAACTATCACGCAACTTTGTGGTTGCGTCGATTTAATGAGTATGTGCACAAGACGTAATGCCTGTCTTTGACATACGCTCTCACTAATCCATTGTATCAAAAAGTATGGGCTCTGAACATTGATGTTTTGCAACGCAAAAAACCTCCAAGGCAATCCAATTTTCTAACGGCTTGAAGGTTTGCAACCTTCAAATGGTCATTATAGATGTTTGATTTTTGTCCATAAATGAAATAGTCTTGTGACATACTCCCACCAATTGAAGTAAAAGGGGACACTTCTCAACCAACCGTCAAAACGACATTAAGGGTGCATAAAAACATCCTTAATTTTCAGCGCCATAATTAAAAATAATCAAAGAGCACTATCAAAGGCAAAAAACGCAAACAATCACAACAGAACTAATCCACCAGTATGGAGGATAGCAGGAGTTTGGTTTTAATTGTCCTTACGAAGCTTTAGGATTTATGAAATCCAGGATCTCTGGGCAGATGTTTTGATACTTGGGGATCGACTTGATCAGCTCGTAATCTTTGAGACAGAGGTTAAAGTCATATTTATAGCATGGATGCAAGAAGAAGTTTAGTGAGGTAAATAATAAGTTGTAATTAGAGTTGCTTGATGGGATAATAAGGATATAGTTGAGAACTGTCCCTAGGAGTACCATGCTAATGCTACTGTTGGGACTGTTGATAAAATAATACAAAAACATGTAATTAATGATACAATTTTTATCATTTTACTTTTACTCCTTTATTTTATAATATTTAACATCTTATTGTCTGGCTATCCTCCTTTCTAATTTTTAATCTTCTAATAGAAATTTATGGTGAATAAGATATTCAAATAATTAAAGACAGAGAATCGAAATGTCAAATTATATTTATGAATAACATGAACAATTGAGAAATTGCACAAATAAAAAGAACGTTTGATATTATTATTTTATTATTTCTTCTATATCTAAATGCATTTGAAAGAAAAATGTAAAACATTGTTAACAAAGAAATAGTCTGTGTTGTTTCAAGAGATTTGTTTTTGATTAGGATAGCGACAGCAGTACTAACTACACCTACATCAATAATTAAATGGATCTTTTTTAATCTACTACTAACTATCATACATAAACTCCTTTCTCATTATATTTTTCAATATATAAAATTAATTTAAAATCAAATTCCTGTGTTTGGCAATAGATAAATGCAATTTTTGGCAGTCACAAATGCAATTGCCAGCACATAGATTATTTCAATAGTGAATTGGTCATTCGGTAACTCTGGCCCGTAAACATCAGCATATGAGAATGATGAACAAGCCTATCTACAATTGCTGCCGTAAGCTTCTCATCAAAGAGAAATCCTTTCCAACGGCCAAACTCAATATTAGTAGTGATAATAACACTCTTTGTTTCATAGCAGGTTGAGATAATATCAAAGAGCAAACGTGCACCTTCTTGATGGAGTGGTAGATACCCCCATTCATCAAGAATCAGTAAGTCCGCTTGATTTGTTTTCTTGTATATTTTGGCAACCTTTATCGGATCCGGGTTTTCAAGCTGATTTATCAAGTCGTGTACTCTAAAGAATACGGCCCGTTTACCTTGAGAAATTGCTTTGACCCCAAGAGCGACAGACAAGTGAGTTTTTCCGGTTCCGACTGCTCCATACAAGATAAGATTTTCTTTGCAATGCAGAAATGATAGCGCTTCAAGTTCTTCTCTTTCCATACCATCAGGAAATCTGATCTGCGAGTAGTCATAACCCTCAAGCGATTTCACTACGAGAAATCCTGCATTATTCAGATTTCGGATACGTCGTTTCTCTTCACGTTCTTCGTAGAGTGCTTTGAGTAACTTCATGAGAAATTCTTCACTGGAATCCGCATCAATAATTGGGTAAATTTCCATCAGGGCATTAATAATTAAGTTATATATTGTGCTATGTCGAATCCTAGTCCATTCAGTCAAATCTCTACTATTAATAATATCGTCCACATTCAATAATTTGTTTGATGTGTATAAAATTTTATGTCCAAATACATTTATGCAGACTATGATGTCAAAATGAAATCCGTTTAATAACAAAGTTTTGGTCAAATCCTTAATATCACTTCTTTTTTATAATCTGTCTATCAGTATTATGATTACAATTATATAATTATATTTTTATTATGTCAAATTTGTTAATACATTTTATATATTTATTCTCTATTTTCAATCAAGCTTCGCGAATTTAGTCTATTCCTAGATACCAAACATCTATCCACAGAATTAAAAGGGGACACTTACCAACTATCTATCAAAACTGAGATTAAGGGTGTGTAAAAGCATCCTTAATCTCAGGCAGTATGATTAATAATTAAGCACAATGGGTTATAAACAGGCAGTAAAAATGAAATGATTGCAATAAAACCAGTCCACCTAATGGAGGATTGTAGAAATTTGGCTATAATTGTCCTTAGGATGTTTTAGTTTTTATGAAGTCTAGAATTTCCGGGTAGATGTTTTGATACTTGGGGATGGACTTGATCAGTTCATAACCCTTGTTGCGGAGGTTAGCTGCTTGGCTTGCAGTGATATTGCCAAGGGTTTTGCAGATGTCCTTGTAAGTAAAATCGCAAAGGCAGCGCATCAAAAAGGCAGATACGGCTCTTGCATCCAAAGGCAAAAAACGCAAACAATCACAAAAAAACTAATCCACCAGTGTGGAGGATAGCAGGAGTTTGGTTTTAATTGTCCTTATGAAGCTTTAGGATTTATGAAATCCAGGATTTCTGGGCAGATGTTTTGATGCTTGGGGATCGACTTGATCAGCTCGTAATCTTTGAGACAGAGGTTAAAGTCATATTTATAGCATGGATGCAAGAAGAAGTTTAGTGAGGTAAATAATAAGTTGTAATTAGAGTTGCTTGATGGGATAATAAGGATATAGTTGAGAACTGTCACTAGGAGTAATTTGATAGTGAAGCCTTTTTCGTGAAGCCAGGAGTAGAGAACTAACCAATAGTGCCCGGTTGCCTCCATGCCAACCTGAGAATTCTCCGGGGTTAAAGCATACTTGTTCAGCATCTTCTGAAGTTTTTCGACACCTGAGAGGGTGTTGGGGATTTTGAAGGAGTTCCCATCGAGTACTTCGCCATCCTGATTTAGGAAACAAACTTCATGAGCTTTCTTGGCAATATCAATGCCGATGTAATACATTTTAATACACCATCTTTACGGATGATTTGACTGCAGGGAGGTAACCCTCAGGACTTCACGGGAATCCTACCTTGTTGGATATGCGGGACGATACTCCCATCCAGCTCATTCGAATCCAGCCCGTAAAGCTGAGGCGTCACTCTTTCAAACGAGACTTTCTCTCAAGGAGGGAAGACGACGCCCCCAACTGCACAGTTCCATTATCCCACGTGGCATGAGGGAATAATAGAAAAATGATGTCAGTAAAAAAGAGGACACTTCTCAACTAACCGCCAAAACTGACATTAAGGGTGTGTAAAAGCACCTTGATTTTCAGTCCTATGATTAAATAATAATCAATAAGCACTATCAAAAGGCAAAAAAATCAAACAATCACAACAAAACTAATATACTGTAATGGAGGAATGGAGAACTTTGCTTTTAATTCTTATTGGGATGCTGTAGGTTTTATGAAGTCTAGAATTTCTGGGAATATGTTTTGATACTTGGGGATTCACTTGAACAGCTTATTGTCTTTGATATAGAGGTTAGCTACTTATTTACAGTATGGATGTGAGTAGAATTTTGGTGTCAAGCAATATTTGGAAACAATCCAATGGTGGGAGCAACCGTTTCAGTTGCTGTAGCGATTGAAGAAGCCATGAAATAGATTGTTGATTCATTTTGAAAGGCAATTATGCGATGACAAAAGGCAAAGTGCTCAAGTATGGACAGCTATAGTGTAAAGAAATAGCAAGAAATGCTTTAGAGGTACATGACAAACGGATCAGAAATCTAAATAATAGATTTCTGATCCGTAAAAACGAAAAACGTGTTTAGGTTATTCACTTCTTCTGATAAGTTTGATATACTTGGGTTGAGTAGACAATAGGCTAGCTCTATCTATTTTGAAAGTAATCCTGTAAGCTCCGCCTCCACCAATATTTTCTATAAATGTAAAATTATAACAAATACCGTATCAGCTTGCTGATCCGGTATTTTCTATGTGTGCCAGGCATGGCACTAATCTAGCTAGTGAAAGTCTAGCCACGGGTATTTACCGCCAAGTGTAGCGAACCACAAGTTGGTATCAGTAATGGTATAGATGAAAGAAGTGGTGTAGCA
>Ga0334893_1002111_pt1 | contig 15936 bp, 18 predicted proteins | sample GraSluR3_MG_5_FD_207218 | JGI IMG/M metagenome (GOLD analysis project Ga0334893, IMG submission 207218) | Sludge microbial communities from methane-producing bioreactor in Wageningen University, Netherlands - Granular Sludge_09_05-R3 | ecosystem: Engineered > Bioreactor > Anaerobic >...
CCAGTAAAAACACGCCAAGTATCAGTAAAAACTTTCTGCGTTCGCTCAATTTTAATACCTCCGATTTTTATGCCTGTATATTTTTCAAAGCTTTACCCTTTTCCTCATGCCGCTCCCTTATTATTCTGTCCACGCAGTTTAAAAAAACGTTTACACAAGGAGCGTTAAGTCTGTAATAAACCTGCAGGCCCTCTTTCCTGGTCTCCACAATTCCTGCGCTTCTAAGCATGGCAAGGTGCCGGGAGACGCTTGACTGCTTCTCTTCCAGAAAGTCAACAATATCGCAAACGCACTTTTCGTCGTCCTTTAGAAGGTCAACTATGGCAAGCCGCACAGGGTGTGAAAGGCTCTTTAGTATTTCCGCCCTGTATTTAAATAACTGAATATTGTCTTTGTACACTTTTGCTCACCCCGCATCGTATTTTACTATATTACTATATTGTAATATATCACACCAATTAATCCCCGTCAATATCCAATTCCGTTGGAATTTGACGGGGAGCTTTGCCTATGCTCTTATCCATCCCTTAACTGCATCGCTTTGCTTTGCATATACGCCCATTTTTTTCGTTGCAACATAAATCCTTGTTAAGCTGTGATACATAGGGTTTACGATATGGCTAAAAAGCCGCCTTACTATATATTAGCAGCAGTCGCTGCCGCCACATCCGCAGCCGCATCCGCCGCCGCTCTTCCCGGACGCTTTTTTTGATTCTTCTATGCCTAATACCTTGTATGCCGCCTCCCGGATGGCCTTTGCCGGTACATCCTCATACTCTGTGCCTTGATATATAACCGTACGGCAGTAGGTTTCGTTCCCCAGCAGGGCACTGCACGAATGGCAGTAGTTCTCCGATACCTCAATATCCAGGATGTCTTCTATCGGAACTCCGTTAAACAGTATGGTATTGGACTTTTGTATTTGGCTGTCATTTAGCTTTGTCTCAAACCATTCCACCTGAATACCCAGCGGCTTAAGCGCTCTTTGCAGCCTTCTTACTTCCGCGTTAAGGTTTTCACCGGTATCATAACAGCGGTCGCAGGTATCCCCCTCAACATCAAGGTGTCTCCATTCAATTCTAAGCGTTTTCATAATTCTACCTCCATTTAGTTATGTTTTTTAATATAGAGCCTGCAATCATCAACTGTTCTTGGACTTTGAAGAATCCTCACCTTCTTTTTTAGCGGCCATTTCCTCCGGCAACTCTTCTATCTGAAAACTGCAGCACGGACTCTTTTTGGCCTTTTTACCTCCCGCCAGGCGCTCAAATAAACCTTTCTTTTCTTTTTCCATAATTAATACCTCCTCTTCCTATTATTATTGATGTGTGCAGCTATCGCTCCGACCCCTTCTTTAAAGAACCATATTAAATATATATCCGCCGGCCGCAGCCGTAACAAAGATTACCGCCACTATCGCAGCAACAAGCTTTCGTTTGAATATTCCCGCAAGCATACTCATTTCAGGTATGGCCATGCCTGCTCCACCTATAATAAGCGCAATCACCGCGCCCACGCTCATCCCCTTTTGCATAAGCGCAACACCTATGGGTATTGCCGTTTCGGCGCGGATATACAAAGGAATACCTATAACCGCTGCGACGGGAATGGCAAAGGGGTTGGAGGGTCCCGCAAGCCTTAATACAATCTCCTGGGGCATATAGCCGTAAATAACCGCACCAACGCCTACGCCGATAAGCAGATAAACCAGTACACCTCTGAAATCTCCCCACGCTTTATTAAACGATATCTTTAATCTGTCCATATAAGCCCTGGGTGCTTCCTCATCCCGGTAATGATTTCCCCCTTTTATCCGGACTCTCTTAACCAGTTTTGAACCTCCTGATTTCTCCAGTACTACTCCGAACGCAACCGCTCCGCCGAATACAATGGCAAAGTATATAAGGCATACCTTCCAGCCCATAAGTGCAACCAGCATTGCCAGTATTATCGGGTTAAGCAAGGGAGACGCTATAACAAAGGACATAACCGAACCAAAGGTTATCCCCGCTTCCAAAAAGCCTAAGGTAAGCGGAATGGTGGAGCATGCGCAAAAAGGCGTCAAAGCCCCTGCAAACGCTCCTATAAAATTACCCCACATGCCTTTTTTCAACATCCATGCTTTAATTTTATCCTGGGGCAGATACATAAGCATAAGCGCCACCATTGTGCTGATACCCAAAAACAGCACGGTAAGCTCTGCAGTTATTACTACAAAGTATTTAACTGTTTCAGTTAACGAATTCATAAATACACCCCTTATATATTACTCTCCTTCAGGCTGCATAAACTCCTGTCTTTGTATCAATTCCGCCATTGTTCCGAGGGCATCCTTGATACTTTCAATCCTTTGGGGCTCCAAATCCCTTAGCGCCCCCTCAAGGTATGCGGTGTACTGTCCGGTTACCCTTGATATTACAAGTTCTCCTTTATCGGTAACAGTAACACAGCAGACCCGTCCATCCACGGGAGAACGCTCGCGCCGGGCATACCCCTTGCTCTCCAGCCGGTCTATGATCCTGGTTGCCCCGCTTTTTGTAAAACCCAAAGCGTTTCCTATCTCCTGAATTGAAAAGCATTTGTTTTCACAGGCTTTTTTGAGTGCCATAAACTCAACCAGTGTCAGGTCTTCGCAGCAATCCCCGTCAAATCCATGATTTCCGAAATACCAGGCTATCTCCTGCAATAGGTTGTAAATATCGTATACGGTTCTATCCATTGCATTCCCCTTCCTTAAGAATTGGTTGACGTTTTCAACTATATATTATGCTTATTGATTGATGTTGTCAACCAATTGATCAAAAAAGGGGGTAATGGACGTCAGTATTCCTGCAAGCAGTACTGGCAATTTCTTTGAACTTGCCGTGGCCGTTGCATTATCCCTCTAAGGCACTGGTTCCCGCAACAGTCCGCCCAAAATTAGCAAACAATTACTTAGTTCCAGTGAGGTGATGATATGGATGTGCCTATCAAAAAGCTGCTAGGGCTATAGAATCCAGCCCTCTGCCCAATGAGTTTGCACAGTTGGTACGCGCGGAATAGTTCTACCTGCCGGGAAACTCCGCATGTGGTCACCTAGCGCGCAAAAATTATAGAACAACTGCCGTAAACAGTTGCTCTATAAAAATTCCCTGCTGAGCATTTTTATCGCCCTTTTTTCTATCCTGGAAACATAGGAGCGTGTTATCCCGAGCATCTGGGCTATCTCCCGCTGAGTCTTTATGGTGCCGTTGGATAGGCCATATCGCAGTTCCAATATTATCTTTTCACGGTTTTTCAAAACCTTATCCATTATTTTATAAAGCTTGCCGGTCTGCAGCTTCTTTTCCACTTCATCAAGGACGGTATCGTTTTCGGTTCCCAGGATATCGAGCAAGGAAATTTCATTGCCACTACCTTTTTATCGGTATTATATTTGGATCACTTTTCCTTGCTCTGTCAAATACGCATTATCCTATTCTGTTCCCGCACTCAGTGCCTCTCTCATAGAAACTGAATTCAACGTCCTAGCACACAACAGCTTGCTAAGCTGATAAGTCAGCATGATAAGCACAAAGCAGACAAAAACATAAAGCGGGTTTATGATTGTTGGAAGCACGATATTTACCATGGAGCCAATATAGCCGTACAGTGCCCCCATGGAAACTAACATAATGGGTATGCTGATTATAAAGCCAACCAAGACGACATAGGTTGAGCTGTTCAGTACCAGAGATTTGATCTCCCGGCGCTTGTAACCAAATATCTTAAAAAGTGAGATAGTGCTTCTGTTTTCCTCAATAATCAATGAAGTCACAAGATAGAGTATTATCAAAGCCACGACGCATGCAACAAGTATTATCGCTGCCATCACAGTAATCAACGGCTTGAGCATTTCGTTTACAGAGGCTGCGATTTCACTCATTGTCTTTGCCCCCGCAAGTTCACCGGCTGGAATATCCAGCTTTGTATCGCTCCAAAGTCCAATATAGCTGTTTTCGGCATATCCAAGCATTTTGTTAAACTCAGTTATTGGCATATGAATTCCTTGCACGTAGGAATCGGCCACGGCGTCAATGAGAAAGGCGTATTTTTTTCCATCCTGTTTGTTAATGAAGCTTACCGTATCTCCTGCCTTTATGCCCAACCGGCCGGCCAGTACCTTTGTGATATTCGTCCGGTCATTGGACAGAGGGTTACCACTAACGTCTTCCAGCGTCAAAAATTTGGAACCCGGCTCTATAGCGATTATATAAAACTCCATGTCCTCGTTGCTTTCTGGATAAAACCTGCCGTTATTGAAAACCTCCGCACCTTCCGGAGCCTCAGTGTATTGTAAATTTTTGAAGGCGTATTCATATTCAAAGCGATAAGCGCTCTCGGTGCTGTTTTTGAACATCTCGGTATAGGAGCTGGCAAGCATAAAACCAAAGAGCATAAGCGCAGAAGCGCTGGTCACGCCTAATAGCAGGAATAAAAGTCGGGAAATACTTCTAAGCTGTTCCCGCAGCTTAAACTTTGTGCCAAATTTAAACCTTTCCAGCTTGAATACACGCTCCAAAAGCCCCACTTTACTCTTATCTTTGCCCCCTTTCATTAATTCCGCTGCCGGACGTTTCAATACCGAACGAATTACCAGGTAGCTACTAAGCCCCAAAGCCGTTACTGGCATTAGTATACTGACAAGGACACTCCAAAGGCTATGTGTAATGTCCGTTATGGGCATAATATAACTCAAAGAAACAACTCTAATAGTAGGTGCGATACATGGCACTGCCAACACGCTCCCGATCAGCCCGCCTACAAAAGCCAACATCAATGGAACGGCCATATAGTGGCGCATTAGTTCGCGTTTCCGGTATCCCATGGCATAGAATGTACCGATAACCACCGTATCCCGTCGGATCATTCTCCATGTCATAACACCAATAATCAAGCTGCACAGCAAAATCATTGCCGTCGACAGCGGTGCGCTCATTGCTTCGTAGCTAGATACCGCTGTCGATACTATGGCTATTCGTTTATTGCTGGTTGCGGGAATCCAGTCGGATACTGTTATGCCTTCAGCCTGTACACGCTCCCGTAACTGTACCGTCTGTTGATTAAGGCTTGTTGAGTTGCCGTTGAATATAACGGAATAATTGATGTCAGCATTCTTTATTTCTTTAAATTCCTCATGGTTTATGACTCCAAGGCCAAAACTGCTCGGTAAAGCCATGAGGTCATTTATACCTTGCACCGGATAGATATATTGGGGCAAGGCCGCAAACCCTACCACCGTGAAAGTTTTGCCAGCCGCTTCTAATTGACTTCCCACCGAATAACCGTTTGCGTTAGCAAAGGCAGGGTCAAGCAGTATCTCTCCAGGGGCGGATAAATTCCGCCCTTCTAAGACTGCCGGGATATTTATCTTTTCCGTTTTTCCCAACAAGCGTAGGGTGAGTGAGTCGGATAGAGAAGCGTCAAGGCTGGGATATTCTTCTATGATGGCATTAGCCTCTTTTTCCAATTTATTCAAATCTAAAATAGCCCTGTCGGTTGCAAAATACAGGTCTTCTTGCATGTGCTTCTCAGCAAAGTCCGTGGACAGATGTTCAAGATTTTGAGTAAGCCCTGTTACCATAACATACGTCCAACTACTGATAATAATTAAGAAAAGTACGCCAAGGTATCGCCATAGGTTTCCTTTCAACATCCGAAAAACTCTCTTGTTCAAAGCCATTACCACTCAATCCTTTCCGCCGGGACAAGCTCGGAATTGTGAGTAACTTCCACCACCTGGCCGCTTCTTATTTTGAATACGGCGTGCGCCATGCCGGCGATGGCGCTGTTATGGGTAATCATTAGAATGGTCGTGCCAAAGTCTCTATTCACCTGCTGAACAAGCGACAGCACGCCCTGCGAAGTCTCGAAGTCCAACGCACCTGTGGGCTCGTCACAAAGCAAGAGCTTCGGATTTTTGACGATAGCCCGGGCAATGGACACACGCTGCTGCTCGCCGCCGGAAAGCTCCCGCGGGAAGCGGTTCTTCTTGTCAGAAAGCCCTACGGAAGATAGCACCTCATCTATCTTTAAAGGCTTTTTACTGATGTTTGATACAACCTCAACGTTCTCTGCCACTGTGAGATTCGGTACAAGGTTGTAGAATTGGAAAACAAAGCCTACACTATGGCGCCTGTATTCTACCAATCGATCGTCGCTCAGCCCGGTGACCTGTACGCCATCAACCTCAACCATGCCGCTGTCCGCCCTGTCCACACCCTTTAGCACCTGGTTTGTGATTCCATTATGATAGCTTTTGGTAAGGTTTGATACGGATAAAAACATATTAACACCCCATCCCTTTTTTTAGAAGCTCCAACATTTGATTAAATTCCTTTTGAATAGTGCGGCTTTGCTCCTCGGTCATCTCGGTTACGAAATCCCAACGCCTATTTATTCTCATTCCAAAGCGTTCAGCAACGGCGGTGTAATACTCCATAAGCAGATCATCGTCTATATCTATCCTTACCGTACCCCTGCGTTTGCCGTTTTCAATAAGTTTCTTTCCGTATTTACCACCCACGTTATACATAGCCTTTATGGTGTCATCTTTTATGACGGGCTCCTTCTCTATATTCTGCAAAAATAGAATAATATCTCGGTCCTTATCCATCGCTTTCACTGTAGTCATATATTCTTCAAGATACTCAAAAATGTCCTTATCATCAATGACCATGTGCTCATTTAACGTTTTAAAAAGTACCTTAAGCCCCCACTCGGCACAATAGACAAACAGCTCTTTCTTATTCTGAAAATATTGGTATATGCTGCCTGTTGCGACACCCGCATTTTTAGCTATGTCTCCGATTTTAGCACGATCATAGCCATTCACAACGAACTCATGTATAGCCGCACGCAAAATCCGCTCCTGTTTATCATCCCTAAGGCGAAAACAGGTAAAAAATAAAACAACTGCCGTAAAACAGTTGCTTTATAAAAATTCCCTGTTTCAGTCGCTGTCCGAACTGTATAAAAGCCTCTCACCTTCCTTTTCCACCTCAAAAAGTTTATCAATATCCTCACTTATCAGATGTCTTATTTCCCGGCCGGTTGAAAACCTGGCACCTATTCCGCAGTCGGAACTAAGACGCCGCGGCACCGGAAGGAGTTCAACGCTAATGCCTAAACTTGTCATGTGTTTTTTATACTTGACCGCTCCCGAATGGGTAAAGAATGTGGCTATATAGTCCATATAAGTCACCTGCTTATTTTTAGTACAAAGTCCTGGTCTTCCTTGTCTATTTCCACCTTGTAACCTAAGTTTACCGCAAACCTATTTACATTCTCCCTGGCCGTTGTATTGTCCACCAAAACCCGGACCCCTTCCGGGGACTGGTCTATTGCCCTCCTTGTCAACAATACCGGCTCAGGGCAGGCCCTGCCCCTTGCATCCACATTTTTAAGCGCCAATTTCCACATCCCCTTTCATTTTTACATCCACCGCGCTGTCGGTATTCATAAAGCCTATTAAAACAACCACGGCAAGACCAATCAAAACCGCAACTTGTCCGTTGGCTGAAGGGCCGCTGCCCGATGCTGCCAGCCCGAAATTGTGCGAAATAGCAGCCCCTACAAGCATACCCATAAAGGTGGCAACCGAATCAATATTTCCTTCCGCCCCAAGTATTATCTGCCTCATGGGGCATCCTCCCAGCAGTACAGACCCCAGTCCTGCCAGCGCCATGCCTAGGAAATTCCACAGCCCGTCGGCATGGGCAACCGGCTGGCCTTCAAAGCCCAGGTTAAAGGTGCCTGTGACAAGATTGCCAATAAAGGTCACAACAAGAATAGCTGCAAACCCGGATATAAGGTGCGTATCCCTAAACATTATCAAGTCCCTGATGCCGCCTACCATGCAGAGCCTGGTCCGCTGGGCGGCTATACCGATTATAAGGCCCGCCGCCAAAGAGATAATTACCGGCGCATGGGCAGCCCCCGGCCCTTCGGTGCTAAAATGGATAAAGGCGGGCCTTACAAGCAAAAGTAACAGCAGCATTAACTGGATCGCCGGGAACAGGTAACCCTCGGCCCTCTGCATCGAATAGGTCCTCTTTAGCGTGAACCCTCTGTTCAGGAACATTACGCCTAAGAATATGCCCGCCGCAAATCCCGCCAGCCCCAACAATGCGTTAAGGTCCCCCCCTGCCAGCCTTAGAACCATTCTTAAGGGGCAACCCAGAAACATAAGGGCTCCAATAACCACAAAGATCCCCAGCATAAAACGGGTAAAGGGCGACGACCCGCCGCGCACATTAAAGTCTCCGCTTTTTAGTGCAATAATAAAAGCCCCGAGAGCCATGCCTATTATTTCCGGCCTTATGTACTGGACCACCCCCGCCCTGTGCAGCCCCAGGCCCCCTGCCGTATCCCTTATAAAACAAACAATACAAAGACCCATGTTAACGGGGTTTCCGAATTTTACAAGCACCACTGCCAGCATCCCCACAATGGCACCGGTAAGTATAATTCCTTTTCTGCCGCTCACAATAATTCCCTCCTTAAGCAATATAAGAGCAGTCCACAGCTTAGCCTGCATAACCGTTCCTCATGCTGTACAGACCACCGCCCATTTTTAACCTGGAAATTACGGACTGTCAGCTGCTAACTTATGCCTAATATCCGTGTTCTAACACGAAAGCTTATCAATCGGGGACATTCCGCAGCGAGGAATTATAATGGGGACATACCTTGGCTGTAGAGGAATCCCCGCGGTAAAGGTGTGTCCCCTTACCTTAATTAAGCAGTGTGTCCCCATTCCTCTCACTCCTTAACCTCTCCTGTTATTATATTAACGATGTTCTTGGTTGTACAATAGTATTTCCCTATACCTGTCCCGCCCCGATAGGAATTATCTATTATTTACCGGAGAAAAGATAGTGTACAATTAGATACGGAGGTGGGTTAAAATTGAAGAGAATATACCTGGACAACGGCGCAACTTCCTATCCAAAGGCACCGGGGGTGGGGGATGCGGTAAAGCACTTTATTGACGATATAGGAAGCAATGTCAACCGCAGCGGGTATACCGGTTCGCTGGCCGCGGAGGAGGCTTTGTTCGAGACAAGGGAGAAGCTGGGCCGCCTGTTTAACTTCGACCATAGCGGAAACATAGTATTCACCATGAATATTACCTATGCGCTCAATTTCCTGCTGAAGGGCCTTTTAAAGCAGGGAGACCACTGCGTAGTATCCTCGATGGAGCATAACGCTGTTATGAGGCCCATTATGCAGCTTAAGGAAAAGGGCGTGGAGTTTTCAAGGGTTATGTGCGATGAATCGGGAAAGCTTGACCCCGCCGACCTTTACAACCACATTAAACCTAACACAAAGGCCGTTATAATGACCCATGCCTCCAACGTCTGCGGCACAATACTGCCGGCAGCGGAGATTGGAAGGATTTGCGAAGAAAAGGGGCTTATTTTTATATTAGATACTGCCCAGACGGCGGGGATATTAAACATAGATTTCAAGGAGATAAAGGCCGATGCAGTAGCCTTTACCGGGCACAAGGGCCTTTTGGGCCCCCAGGGTGTCGGAGGATTTTTGATAACCGACCGGCTTGCCAAGTCGATGGACACTCTAATAAGCGGCGGTACCGGCAGCCTGTCGGAATACGAAGAGCAACCCCCCTATATGCCGGACAAGTTCGAAGCGGGCACATTAAACCTTCCGGGAATTTACGGGCTGCATGCCGCCCTCGGGTATATAAAGAGGATTGGAACGGATTCTATAAGGGAAAAGGAACTGCAGCTTACCGGTATGCTGCTTGAGGGCCTTTGCAGCATCAGGGGTGTGCGTATTGCCGGGCTAAAGGAGACGACCAGCCGAACGGCGGTGGTATCGGCCGACTTTAAAGGGTGCGACAACGCCGATGTGGCCTACCGCCTTGAAAAGCATTACGGGATTAAAACCCGGTGCGGCCTTCACTGCGCCCCGTCAGCCCACAGAACACTAAATACCTTTCCCCAGGGTACTGTAAGGTTTTCCCCGGGTCATTTTAATACAAGGGAGGATATCAAAACAACCCTATTTGCGGTTAACCAAATACTTAAAGACCTTGGCAATGCTTCTCGGTAAAGTCCCGGAAGGCCCTGGCCACGGGACTTAGTACCCTGCTTTTATGGCCAATGAAATAAAAGCTTCGTCTAAGGTCAAGGTCGGATATATTATAGCCCTTTAATAAACCCAGACGGATTTCCTCCTCCACCGACCTTTCGGATACAACAGCAACACCCAGGCCTTCCCTTACGCACTGCTTGATGGTATCGGGGTTTTCGATACTAGCCACCACCGATATGCCTTTTACATCTACTCCCCTTTGCTCAAGGCTTCTTATAAAAAGAGCCCTGGTTGCCGAGCCCTCCTCCCTTAGTATGAACCTTTCGTCCTTTACCTGGTCCCAGGAAACGGTATCGCCTTTAAGGTTATGGAATTTCCAACTGCCGGAGGTTATTAGTATAAGACGATCTCCGCAAAGCTTTATCATCTCAAGCCCAGGGTAAGAGGCAGCACTTCCCACAAATCCAAAGTCCATGCCGCCCGAGATAATCGCGTCAACTACGCCCCGGCTGTCAAACTGCTTTATTACATAGGTTATGCCGTGGTATTCGCGGCTAAAGGCAGCCAGAAGGCCGGGGAGTAAATACCGCTGTGGTACCGTGCTGGATGCAATGGCAAGCTCCCCTTCCAGTTTTCCCTCGTATTGGGCCATCGAAAAAAGGGCCTGCTCCCTCATATTCAGGATATTGACAGCATGGCTGTACAAAATCCTTCCTGCCTCGGTTAGCGTGACCGACTTGCCGCACCTATTTAGCAGAACTGTTCCCAACTCGTTTTCAAGGGATTGGATGTGCCCGGTCAGGGTAGGCTGGGTAAGGTAAAGCTCTTCCGCCGCCCTGGTAAAACTGCCGTGCTTTACTATTACCACAAAGGACTCAAGCTGTCTTAGATCCATAACTCCGCCTCCTAGGGGTGATGCGTTAAACTTTCACCATTATTATTTCTGTCTTTTTCTTAATAATCCTTTTTATCAACAAACTATAGAACAACTGCCGTTGACAGTTGCCCTATAGAAATTCCCTGCTAAGTTTTTTTATGGCCCTCTTCTCTATCCTCGAAACATAGGAGCGGGATATCCCGAGCATCTGGGCTATCTCCCGCTGGGTCTTTATTGTCTCGTTGGAGAGGCCATACCTAAGTTCAAGAACTATCTTTTCACGGTTTTTTAATACCTTATCCATTATTTTATACAGCTTGCCGGTCTGCAGCTTCTTTTCCACTTCCTCAAGCACCGTATCGCAGTCGGTGCCAAGAATATCTAGCAGCGAGATTTCGTTGCCTTCCTTGTCAATCCCTATTGGGTCCTGCAGCGAAAGCTGGTTCTGTACCTTTTTGCTTGATCGGATAGTCATTAGTATCTCGTTTTCGATACACCGCGCCGCATAGGTGGCAAGCCTGGTACCCTTGCTGCTGTCAAAGGTGGTAATAGCCTTGATAAGTCCTATGGTTCCTATTGATATTAAGTCGTCGGCGTCCTTGCCGGTATTGCTGTATTTTTTTACTATATGCGCCACCAGCCTTAGATTTCTCTCTATCAGTATATTCCTCGCCCTTTCATCACCCTGCTTATACAGGGTCAAAAAATCCTTTTCCTCGTCCTCTGTAAGGGGCTTGGGAAAGGAAGAATTGCCTGAAACAAATGAGAATAACAGAAATGTATCCCTCAGTATGGAAGCTGTAATTGACGCTATTGATGCAAGCACCGGTATGCTCACCTCCGTATTAGGGTCGCTCTAAATTATATGAAACCGACCCTGGAGATGTGCATGTACCGGTAAAATATAACGTCGGCAAGGCAAAAAAAAAGTGCCATGCGCACTTTAACCCAACATTGATTACCTGTCGCCCAGTTCCAAAACCTTTTTCGCAATATCTTTAAATACAGGAGCTGCAACGTTTCCACCGCTTCTTCCGTTTTCTGCAAAAACCGTAATCACATATTTCGGATATATCCTCGGAGTATACCCGGTAAACCATGCATGCACCACGTCCTGGCCGTTTGCCTTCTGCCCTGTCTGGGCAGAGCTTGTCTTGCCCGCCGTTTTTTCCAACCCGGGCAGTGCTGCACCGGTTCCGGTACCATAATCCACCACCATTTCCATCATCCTTCTTATCTCGGTTGCAACAAATGGCGAGATTACCCGCTTTGGTTCTTCATCACCGGACAGCGGTGTAACCTTCCCGCAACCGTCTATCAGGGCTTTGACAACATAGGGTTTTTTGCATATCCCGTTATTCGCTATTATATTGGTCATAGCTGCTACCTGCAGCGGTGTTACCAGTATATCACCCTGACCTATGGAAATATTGCAGACATCTGATTTGTGCAGTCCCTTGTCTGAAGGTAAAACCCCGCTTTGCTCTTCAAGGGGGTTAACCCCCACTATCTCACCCAGGCCGAAATCCCCGGCAAGGTTTATAATTCTTTCACCACCGACCCGCAGGCCCATTTCGATAAAAAAGGTGTTGCATGACTCGGCATACGCTTCGAATATGTTCAGGTCACCATGTCCTCCCGCATCATAACTCGAGCATTTTATCTGAAGTTCGCCCACCTGTATATACCCGGGACAGTTAACCGTTTCAAACGGGTTTACCAGGTTGTCTTCCAAAACCGCCGCCGCCACTATCGTTTTAAATATGGAACCCAGATTATACTGCTGGAAGGCCTTGTTAAGCAGCTCACCCCTTTCACCCTGAAGGTATTTACCCACGTTGTCCTGTGCATAGTTGGGACGGCTTGCCATGGCAAGAATCCCGCCGCTTTCAACGTCCAATACCAAAACTGCACCCTCTATGCCGTGCTCGTCCACCACCTCCTCTACAATTTTTTGTATATGATAATCTATTGTAAGCTGTAAATTATAACGGTTTTCCCTCTGCCCACCGTTTATAAGTTTGTACCCCAAACCAGGTATAAGCCTTTTGCTGCCGTCAACCATTGCTGCTACCGTGACTTCGCCGTCACCCGCCAGATAGCTTTCATATAGTTTTTCCAGGCCCGCCCTTCCCACTTTGTCGCTTTTATCCGTATAACCAATAAGATGCCGTGCTTTGCTGGTTTCGTCATACCTCTTTATATCCGTTATCGCCATTATACCCTTGGTGTCCCCTACAGGCACCGTATTCCGGCTTTCGGACAGGGGTAGTTTGTAGGGTGACGAAGCGCGCCGCAAACCCTCCAGAACATTGTCAGGGTCAATACCTGTCATGTCTGAAATCACGGCGGCACCCTTTTTTTTGTCTTCTATTAAGGCGGGAAAAACCACAAGGCTGTCCACCGTTTCCCGGCCGGTCAGCGGTATCATATTGGCATCATAAAACTGTCCCCTGGAGAAATCCAGGGGAAGATTAAGCATTCTTTGGTTTATTGCTTTTAACGAATAGCTTTTACCCTGTACAATCTGTATCTGAAACAGGCGCAGGAGAAGCATCAGCATTATTATCAAAATCATTCCGGCTGCAAAAACAGCCCTGGAAGCCATTACATTTTTCCTCTCAGACATTATTACACCTTCCGGCCGGGTAGTTAACTATATTATTGGCCTGCTCCGGAAGGTTTATACCTTTATACAGCCGGTTTTCTCAATATGTCAAAGGGTTTTACCGGATGTTTCACCGGCATTCTTACCACCTGCTGCGGATGGGGTGCTACGTCTATACAGTTTCCCTCTTCATCTTTCATCCATTCGATTTGCTGGACAAAATAATCCCGGCCGGGACCGGTAACCTCCACCGTATCCCCGGTAAAAAACCTGTTTCTCTGCTCAACGGTTGCAATTCCCGTTTTTTCATCATATTCAAGTACAAGTCCCACGAAATCATATTCGCGTATATAACTGCTTTTTTCGTAAATCTGGTCCCCGGCGGCAGTTTTTCCAAAGTAAAAACCGGTTGTAAATTCCCTGTGGCTTGCCTTGCACACTTCTTCCATCCATTTGTTCCTGTTTAATTCGTATTCCTTTTTATCACTATACCAGGTATCAATGGCTTCCCGGTATGCCTTTACCACGGTAGCCACGTAGTAGGAACTCTTCATCCTACCTTCAATCTTCAGGCTGTGTAGGCCGCTTTCAATAAGCCTGGGTATATACTCAATCATACATAGATCCTTTGAATTCATAATAAAGGTGCCATTTTGGTCTTCGTATACGGGATAATATTCCCCCGGCCTTTTTTCCTCCATCAGGTAATACTTCCAACGACACGGATGAGCACAGTCTCCCAGGTTGGAATCCCTGCCCGCCATGTAGCTGCTAAGAAGGCACCTGCCGGAATAGGATATGCACATGGCTCCATGTACGAACGCTTCCAGGTCAAGGCCCTTTGGGGTGCTTCTTTTTATTTCGCTAATCTCCTGAAGCGAAAGCTCCCGGGCCAGTATTATCCTCTTTGCTCCCAGGCTGTACCAGAATTCGGCACTCAGGTGATTAACGGTATTTGCCTGGGTACTTATATGTATTTCCATCTCAGGCACAGTCCGCTTTACAAGCCTAAACACGCCCGGGTCCGAGACTATCATTCCGTCAACACCGGCCCCGGCAGCCTTTGTTATATAATCATCCAGCCCCTCCAGGTGTCGGTTATGGGGTATGATATTTACCGTAAGATATCCCCTGGCACCGGATGAGTGGGCAAAATCCATGCCCTCCTTCATCTCTTCAAGGCTTAGGTTTCCCGCCCCCGCCCGCAGTCCGTACCTTTCGCCGCCAAAGTACACCGCATCGGCGCCGTACATGACTGCCATTTTCAGTTTTTCAAGGTTCCCTGCGGGAGCCAGCAGTTCAATTTTATTCATGCTCCGTCCTCCTTATACAGCTGATGGATACACCATCACCTATCGGCACTATTGCGGTATCCAGCCGCTGATGCTGTGTTATGTATTTCAAAAATTTTCTCATCCTTTTTACTATTGTAATCTTTCTCCTCTTTACAAGGCTGTCGCTGGCCACCATACCCCTGAAAAGTACATTATCGCACACAATGATGCCGCCCGATCTTACGTTTTGCAGAACATCTTCAAACATTTCACCGTAATGTCCCTTTGCACCGTCTATGAAAACAAAATCGAACCTGCCTTCAAGTTCCTTTAGAATCAGCCTTGCGTCGCCATGTATTACCTCAATCCTGTCGTCTAAACCGGCCCTTTCTATATTAAGCCTTGCCTTTTTTGCCATATCCTCGTCAATTTCCAGCGAGACCACCTCGGCACCTTTACCGGCGGCCTCAGCCAAAGTGACCGCCGAATAGCCTATGGCCGTACCTATCTCCAGTATTTTTTTGCTTTCAAACCCCTTTACCAGTACTTTTAAAAGCTGCGCCACTTCCGGCTTTATAATTGGTATATGGTTTTCCTCCGCGTACAACTCCATATCCCTTATCATGCCCCCGGAGGGGCTCAGGTTTTTTGTAATATAATCCCGTATATAATTCTTTGATATACCGTCCATAATCCTTCACTTCCCCAACAACAAAAGGTGGCATAACTACCACCTAGTGTTTTCATTCTGCATGCTATTATTCAGGCTGCTACCTGTTGCTCTCCTTGTCAATAAGGAACTGCTGATAGTTACTGCTGAAGACATTTGTACCGTTGTTTGTTGCCACGAAATACAGGTAATCGGTATCCGCCGGCTCCATCGCTGCCATCAGTGCTTCTCTGCCGGGAGCAGCTATCGGACCTATCGGGAGCCCGGGCACAATATACGTGTTGTACGGCGAATCTATTTGAGTGTCCTCGTTGGACAGCCTTGGTTTCCTTTCTTTAAGTATATACTGTACCGTGGCACAGGACCCCAGGTTCATCCCAATATCGAGCCTGTTATGGAATACCGACGATACCAGCGGAAGCTCTTC
>Ga0334893_1002118_pt1 | contig 15845 bp, 12 predicted proteins | sample GraSluR3_MG_5_FD_207218 | JGI IMG/M metagenome (GOLD analysis project Ga0334893, IMG submission 207218) | Sludge microbial communities from methane-producing bioreactor in Wageningen University, Netherlands - Granular Sludge_09_05-R3 | ecosystem: Engineered > Bioreactor > Anaerobic >...
GACGGCGCGATTTCGGCCAGCCGCCGACGCCGTGCCGAAAAGGGGATTTGGCAACGTCGCTTCTGCGAACTTCGTTTCATCGTTATGTGCGACTTGGCGAATACTCCATCGAGTGGGGCGGCGGCGATGCATGGTATGGCGATGGATTCAGCCGCCTGGAATGATTGGTGCGTACAAGCACGCACCCTACCTGGCTGTGCCATTCGTGCGGAAGTGAGGCAGCGAAGAGAGCGGCTGGTGCTGAGGGCGCGGGGCGCGGGGCAGCACGGCCCTCGCGCTGGGCAGGCAGGGCGGCGGGCTTCGTATTAGGAATCGGAGCCGGCGGCAGGCGTTCCGTGTGCTCCTCTCACGATGCGGTCGCTGGGTAGCGGAATAAACCGCACTGGGCCCGATCGGCAGGGGGGTTGGACAAAGACCGACGGTGGGGATACAATCAATAGGAGTCGCTGAAAGGCAACCTCGTGCCACTGGGGAGATAACCGGATGACAACACGGCAACCGCGTTACAGCAAAGAAGAGCACGCGCGCCGGGGCATGGAACACTATGACCAACGGGTGCGAGCGCAGGTGGAATCGGGCAACCTGGGCAGGATCGTAGCGATTGACGTGGACAGCGGCGACTTCCAGTTGGCCGACGACAGCCTCGCGGCAGCGAGCCAACTCTTGGCTCGGCGCCCGGATGCGCAAATCTGGTGCGTGCGGATCGGCTATCCCGCCGTCCACCGCTTCGGCCCACGGACCGGGGCGGTACAAGCATGATGACCGGCGTCGTCAATGCCGCCTTGGAGGCTTCGCTCCGCTTGAGCATGGAAGATACGCACGGTCAAGTGCATGAGGTCGAAGCGATTCTGGACACTGGTTTCAATGGGTTTCTCACGTTGCCTTCCGCGGTGATCCGCGCGCTGGGACTGCCGTGGCGATATCGCCAACAAGGACAACTGGCCGATGGCAACTTCCGAGTCTTGGACGTGTTTGCGGCGACCATCCTATGGGACGGCCAGCGGCGCACGGTGGAAGTCGAGGCGCTGGATGCCCAGCCGCTCATCGGCATGGCGTTGATGCGCAGATATGAGTTGCGGGTCCACGTGAAATCTGGTGGCGTGGTGACGATTGCCGGGGCGCCTTGAAAGTGGCTTACAGGACATGCCCAACTTGGCCGAACCATGCCACGCTCATTCCCTCGTTGCCAAGCTCCGGCTTGGGAACGAGATCGTAAGCGCCATCGAGAAGTAGGGCCGGCCCGTTCGTAGTGCCTTTGCCCGACGGGTTGCCCGTGATGGGCGTGGTATTGGCCGATCAGGTCAAGAGCCTCGATTGGGTCGCGCGGGAGTGTGCGCGTATCGGTGTGCTCCCGGGACAAGTCGTGGCACAAGTGCTGCGGAGACGGAACACCTTGCTCGACGCAAGGGCCGAAGGCAGACAGGTCGCCGTCATTCCACGGCGATGGCGGCGATTTCGTAGACGTCGACGCGCGGCACGGTGAACGCGACGACGCCGGCCTGCTGCTCGAAGGGCAACTCGCGGTCGGCGGTCCGGTCGGGGCCGGCCAGGGCGACCGATTTCGCGCGGCTCCCGCGGGGGAGGCGGACCCGGGCCACCACGTCTTGCGCCGGGCCGTCGGAGCGGTAGTTCACGAAGTGCACCAGGCGCCGGCCGGGCTGCTCGGTCAACTCGCAGCAGAGGCCGTCGGGCCCGTCCACCCACATCGCCGGTTCGTTGTCGCACGCCCGGCGAATCGCCGCGAGCACGTCGGCCTCGTCGGGCACGCGCATGGCCCGCGCGGCGGGCAGATCGTCCAGCGCGGGCGACGGGCGGGGCCTCATCCATTCGTCGTGCGTGGCGGCGGGGCCGATCGTGCATACGCGCCCGCCCGACGCGGCGTACGCACGGATCTTCCGGATCTGTTCGTCGGAGAGGGCCGCGGCCCCGGCCAGGACCAGCACGCGATATTTCGCCAGGTCGTCGAGCTGGTGGTCGTACACGATCTGGAAGGCGGCGCGCCCGGCGATCAAGGCGTCTTCGACGCGGGACGTGATTTGGGCCAGCGGAACGCCGCCGAAGACCTGGGAGGGGAAGCTGCGCAGCACGGCGACGTCGGCCACCACGTCGGCGTCGCGCAACAGGTCGCGTCGCCGGTGGAAGAACCGGATGTACGGATCGAGGTTCTCGGCCATCGGGGCCTCGTTTCCCGGCTTGCGCCAGATCGTCCCGTACTCGAACCAGCAGACCGCACCGAGGCAGTCGCGGTTGAAGGCCATCGATTCGGCCATCTCCAGGGGGGTCGTGGTGTAGCAGAAGGCGACGTTGTCCATCGATTGGGCCACCTTGTAGGTGCGGATCCGCGATTGCAGGCGGCCGTCGCGGTAGCCGGGCTCGCGTCCCTCGTCCCAGAAAGCCTCGCCCCCCTGGAGCAGCCGGCCGTGGTCGATGGGAGGCCGGATCGCCGCGCCCACGCCGCCGGGATTGCATTCGAGCAGCACGTCGCGGCGCAGCGACCGCGCGAATCGGCCCATGGCATGGTACGAATCGGCGAGCGATCGGCAGCAGAAGTCGTCCCAGGCGTGGCGCAGCAATGGCGGCGACTCGCCCGACGGCGGCCCGGCGGCCCCCAGGTCGGCAATCCGCATTTCGCGAAGCTCGGCGGGCGTGAAGGTCGCGCCGAGATACTCGCGGAACCGCGCGACCGAGTTGGCATCCCAGCCCGGGCCGACCGCGTAGTTGTCGAAGTGGACCAGGTCGGTCCGGATGTCCTCGACGGCGAAGCGGACGATCTCTCGATAGAAGGCCTGGGCGCCGGGGTGGTTGCGATTCCAGTAGTAGCGGTACTTGGCCCCGCCATAGGTTCGCGGCGCGCCGTCGGGGCCGCGCACGACCCAGTCTTCGGCCTCGGGAACCTCCGGGAAGAACAGCTCCCAGATGAACGCGCCGCTGTAGACGTACACGCCGACGCGGAGTCCCGCCTCGCGGCACAGCCCGGCGAATCGCACCGCGTCGGCCATGCTCTCGCGTTCGGCTTCGAGGCCGCCGCCCTTGTAGCAGTGCATCATCACGAAGTTGATGCCGCGATCCTTGAGCCGGGCGATCATCTCGGGGCTGTGTTCGCGGCGATAGGCTTCGCGCTGCTCGGCCGTGGGCTCGTACCCGCTGCTCCCGTCGCGGCGCACGCGGAACAGCAGGGGCTCCCAACTGCCGGCCATCACCATGCCGTCGCGACGGAGCCACTCGGGTCGTTGCTCCCTCGGCAGGGTGAGAGGCTCGGCCCGCGCCGAGCCGACGAGCAGGAGGCCGACCAGCAGGATTCGTCGCAGGGGCATGGGGATCTCCTTTCGCAGAGCGTGTGGTCGCGGGGCGAAACGGCGCCGCCGCCAGCATGACGGGCCGGCCGATTCCCGTCAACGCGCCGCGCGCCGGTTTCGAGCGGCCCGATCGTGGGGAGAAGAGGATTTCGAAAATGCCTCTTGACAAGCTTGCCAGCCGTACTAATACTATTAGTACAGTTGACGCAGATGAGGCCATCATGGAATTCCGGATTGATCCGTCGAGCCGGCTGCCCATCTACCGGCAGCTCCGAAACCAGTTCCGCGAGGCCGTGGCCCGGGGGAAGCTCCTGCCCGAGGACCGCTTGCCCTCGGTTCGCGACCTCTCGCGGACTCTGGTCGTCAATCCGAACACGATCGCCCGGGTGTACACCGAGCTGGAGCGTGAGGGGCTGCTGAACACGCGGCCCGGCCTGGGGGTGTTCGTGGCCGAACCCCGGGCCGAGCTGACCAGGAAGGTTCGCAAGGAGCGGCTCGCCGGCCTGGTCGACGCCTTCCTGACCGAGGCGGTCCACCTGGGCTTCTCGTCGCAAGAGGTCGTCGACATGCTGCTCGACCGGGCCAGGCAGTTCCGCTGGAACCCGCAGGGGGCGTAGGGGACGAGGGATCGGGGCCGGACAGAGAAACAGGGTACGAGGTGTAAACCGCCATGCCCGACGTGATTGTGACCGATCGCCTGACGAAGTATTACGGGAGCACCCGCGCGCTCGATTCGCTGAGCCTGCGCGTGCCCCAAGGCACGGTTTACGGCCTGCTGGGCCGCAATGGGTCCGGCAAGTCGACCGCGATCAAGATTTTGCTGGGCATGGCCCATGCGAGCCACGGCCGGGCCGAGGTGTTCGGCGAAGACGCAGCCCGGCTTCGCCCCGCGACGCGGGCCCGCGTCGCCTATCTGGCCGAGGGACATCCGCTGTATCGCTGGATGACGGTCGGCGAGGCGGTCCGCTTCACGCGCTCGTTCTATCCCCGATGGAACGGCCGGCTCGTCGAGCAGATCCTCGACCACTTCGAGTTGGGGCCGCGGGCGCGGATCCGCCGGCTCTCGAACGGCCAGCGGGCGCAGGTCTCGCTCGCCCTGGCCGTGGCCGGCGAGCCCGACCTGTTGATACTCGACGACCCGACGCTGGGGCTCGACACGGTGGTGCGCCGCGATTTTCTCGAATCGTTGATCCAGATCATCCAGCGCCAGGGCCGCACCATCCTGTTCAGCTCGCACATCCTGGGCGACGTCGAGCGCGTCGCCGACCGCATCGGCGTGCTCGTCGACGGGGTGCTTCGGGTCGATTGTGCCACCGAGCACTTCAAGGAGTCGATCCGCAAGGTCGTGCTCGAATTCGCCCAGGCGCCGCCCGAGTTCCCGAAAAGCGAGGGGCTCGTGAGCAACCGGGCCGTCGGCAACAAGCTCGAGGTGGTCGTTGCCAACTACGGCGACGCGCACCGCCGTCTGGCCGAGTCGCTCGGGCCCCGATCGTTCGAGGTGATCGATCTGAACCTCGAAGAGGCGTTCATCGAATACACGCGCGGGCCGAGGCGCTCGCTGCCGATCTTCGTGGGAGAACCAGCCGATGCACAAGACACTGGCGCGCAAGGAACTGCGTGAGACCAGCGGCATCGCCGCGCTCGCCCTGCTGGCCAACCTGGCCATCGTGGCTTGGCCCATGGGCGTAAACATGATGCCCGGGCTCTTGCCGGACCGGAACTGGATCCCCTTCGTCGACGACCCGGTTCTGATTTGGACCGGAGCGGCGACGGGCGTCCTCGCGCTTGCCCTGGGGTTTCGGCAGACGGCCTGGGAGTCGATCGCCGGAACCGACCTGTTCCTGCTGCACCGGCCCCTCGGTCGGCGCACGATGATCGCCGTCAAGTTGGCGGCGGGAACCCTTGTGGTGCTCGCGTGCGGGTCGCTGCCCACGTTGATTTACGCCTGGTGGGCCGCTACGCCCGGCACGCACGCCAGCCCGTTTGAGTGGTCGATGACGTGGCCTTTCTGGCGGCTGTGGTTGTTGTTGATCACGGTGTACCTGGGCGGCTACCTGAGCGGCATTCGGCCCGCCCGCTGGGCAGGAACGCGTCTGGCCCCCGCGGCGGGGACCGTCTGTCTCGTGGTCCTGCTGGCGGTGATGCCCTGGCGCGCGCCGTGGTGGGCGCTGGGGTGGACGGCCTGTGCCCTCGCGACCAACGGCCTGCTGATCGTGGGGATCGTTTACACGATGGAGACGCGCGATTTCTAGCATGTCGAACTGAAAAGGGGAGCTTGGAAAAGGCGACCCGCTCCGTGACCGGGAGAGGTTTTCACACCTGCAACGGCTCGCGGCGACGGTGCCTGTCGCCTTGGCCGGGCCATTTCGTTCGCGGGTTTGCCCGCGATGGGAGCACGAGCGATGATGTCGGCACGATTCCGGATCCTTCCCGCCCTGTGCCTGGCGGCCGTCCTGGCCCTGGGGCTGCAAGTCGCCTACGCCCTGGTGCTGATCTGGTGCGGCGCGGTTGGTTCGCAGTTTTTTCCTTCGGACGATTCCTTCCAGTCGCTCCGGTATCTTGCCGACGGAACCCCGTTGATCGTCACCCACTCGTTCGGCCGCCACTACGACTACTCGGTCGAGACTCTTGACGGCGAAATGCTCCCCCGGGAGGCGCTTCAGGACCAGGCGCTTTCGACGCGCTTCGCCGGCAGGCGGCCTCGAAGCGCGGGGCACGGCTGGCCGGCGCGAATCCGCGGGATCAACGACGGGAGGATACCTCCCGTCTTCTGGTATCTGATCCACACCGAAGACGCCGACGGGCGCGCCTATTTCGTCGGATATGAGAGCGAAACGAAACGTTGCATCGGCTACATCGGGGTCTCGGGGGCCCGCCTGGAAAAGCCACCGCCCGAAGAGTGCTTTCCAGTCGACGGCCGGAGGATGAGCGCGCGCGGCCAGTGCGCCGCGCCCTCCGCGCCCCACCCGTGGGAACCGATCTACTCCACCTCGCGACACAGCGCCGAGCCGATGCGCGGCTGGATGGTCTACCTGGTTTCGCAAGGCCGGGTGCTGGAGATCGATTTGCAGAAACAATCGGTTCGCACGGTGCTGGAAGCCGAGGGGATCGTTTCGATCGAGCTCGCACGTCGCTGCCGACCCGCGCCCGATGCGGAGCCATCGCACGACCGGATCGCCCGGTCGACCTATCTCGCCGTGCAGTTGCTCGATCGGGTGCTGGTCGTCGATCCACGCGGTCCCGAAAGGCGCAGCTATCCGCTGCCTGGAGAGCTTCACGGCGAGGCATTCGAGTTCCTCGAGCTCTTCGACGGGACCGCGCTCATCGTAATGATGCGCCGCGCCGTGAAAACGCGGCGCCCCACCGACCTGTACTGGATCGGCGAGTCGGAGGGAACGATCCGAAAGGAAACGGTCGAGTTGCTGTATCCCGCAAAGACCGACCCGAGGCTCGCCTCGGCGTTGGCGTCGCTGGTTGCTCCCGTTCCGGCCGGCTGGACGGTTGCAGCCACGGTCGTCGTGCCGTTCGTCCATCTCCGGGACGGCGAGGCCGCCGGCTATCGCGCGGCCCTGGGCAGGGCGCTGGGCGAGCTGTGGCCGGGCGTGGCCGTCGCGTTTCTGCTGGCGGCCGCGAGCACGTGGTTCGGTCTGCGGCGGCAGCGGCAATACGCCCTGCCGGGGAGCCCGGCCTGGGCCGCGTTCGTCTTCCTTCTGGGCGTTCCCGGCCTGCTCGGCTATCTCTTCCACCGCGCCTGGCCCGTGCGCAAGCCGTGCCCCGCCTGTCACGCGCAGGTCCCGCGCGACCGCGACGCGTGCGCGGCGTGCCACGCCGCCTTCCCCGAGCCCGCGCGCGAGGGGACCGAGGTGTTTGCCTGAGAAAAAGGGCGGCGGAGCCGGCACTTCTCCATCGGGCGACGCCCCGGCTCGCGCCGAGCGGGCGGGCTTGCCGAGATGCGACCGGCACCGCTACCATGAAGGATGCCTCGCGGGCGGAGCCTTTCGGAAAAGGATCGGATGCCTCGGTGCCCCGGGGCCGACCTTCGATGCCTTCGCCCCGGCCGCCGCGTCCGAGAGCCTCATCGACCGGCGCAGCGACGCGTGCGCGGCGCGCCGAGCGGCAAGGTGCCGGGGACTGGTGCAGCATGTTGAGGATCCTCGTTGTTTCCGATGCCTCGGGCGAGACGGCGGAGCGCGTGGTTCGGGCCGCGCTGGCCCAGTTCGGCGGCGCCGCGGTCGACGTGACGCGGTGCCGGAACGTCCGAACCTCCGAACAGATCGCCGAGTTGGTCGGGCGGGCCGCCCGCGACGGGGCGCTGGTCGTCCACACGCTGGTGTCGAACCGGCTCCGCCAGCGGATGCTCGAGCAGGCGCGGCTTCACGGCGTCGATTCGCTCGACATGCTGGGGCCCCTGCTCGACCGGCTGACGACCCATCTCAAAGTTTCACCCCACGAGAAGCCGGGGCTCTTTCAGCAGCTCGTCGGATCGAGGTCGCGCGAGATCGAGGCGGTCGACTTCGCCCTGGGCCACGACGACGGCCGCGACCCCGACGGCCTGGCCCGCGCCGAGGTCGTGCTGGTGGGCGTGTCGCGAACCATGAAAAGCCCGACGATGCTCCAGCTCGCGCTCCGCGGCTGGTTTGCCGCGAACGTGCCCATCGTGCCCGATCTCGATCCCGACCCGGCCCTGCTGGCCCTGGCGCCGGATCGCGTTTTCTGCCTCGAGCTGGCGGCCGAGCGGCTGCGCGATCTGCGGCGCGAGCGGGCCCTGGTCGAAGGCATTCCGCTGGAGCCGTACGCCTCGCTGGCCGGCGTGGCGCGCGAGCTCGAGCTGGCCCGGCAGCTCTGCCGCAAGCACCGCTGGCGCCGGATCGACGTGACGAGCAAGTCGGCCGAAGAGGCCGCCCGCGAAATCATCGCCCTGCTTCACGAGAGCGGCGAAAGCCCCGCGGTGCCCTGATCGGCGTTCAACCGCCCGCGAAGGCGATCCCGGCCAGCTCGGCCAGATCCTTCTTCCACGCGCAGACGTCGTTTCGGCTGAAACGCCCGAGATGGTCGTGCCCGCAGGCGCGGGCCATGACCTGCATCAGCTCGACCGACGCGTTCAGGAAGCGGGCCAGTTGGGCCGCCGACTTGTCGACGTCGATGCGCGCGCGGAGGTCTTCGCGCTGCGTCGCCACGCCCGAGGGGCAGTTGTTCGTGTGGCAGATGCGGGCGGCCACGCAGCCGATGGCCTGCATGGCCGCGTTGGCCAGCGCCACGCCGTCGGCCCCGAGGCAAAGGGCCTTGATGAAGTCGGCCGGCGTGCGGAGCCCGCCCGTGACGATCAGGGTCACGTCGGAAGAGCCGTGCTCGTCGAGATAGCGGCGGGCGCGGGCCAGGGCGGCGATCGTCGGCAGCGAGATGTTGTCGCGGAAGAGCACTGGGGCGGCCCCGGTGCCGCCGCCCCGTCCGTCGACGATCACGTAATCGGCGCCGGCCTGCAGGACGAATTCGAGGTCGCGCTCGACGTGCTGGGCCGAAATCTTGAATCCGACGGGGATTCCGCCGGTCAGGGCGCGCACTCGATCGGCGACCCGGCGAAAGTCGTCGGGCGTCGACAGGTCGGGAAATGCCGGCGGCGAGACGGCCGGCTGACCTTCGGGGAGCCGGCGGACCTGGGCGATCTTGCCGCGGACCTTGTTGCCGGGCAAGTGGCCGCCCGTGCCCGTCTTGGCCGCCTGCCCCCCCTTGAAGTGAAGCGCCTGGACCCTTGGGAGCAGGTCTTCGGAGAAGCCGAATCGAGCCGACGCCAGTTCGTAGAGATAGCGGCCGTTGGCCGCCTGCTCTTCGGGCAGCATACCGCCCTCGCCCGAACAGATGCCCGTCCCCGCCCGATCGGCCCCTTTCGCCAGGGCGATCTTCGCCTCCTCCGACAGCGCCCCGAAACTCATGTCGGAAACCAGCAGCGGGATTCTCAGCCGAAGCGGCTTTTGCGCCCGGGGGCCGATCACCAACTCGGTGCCGACCGCGGCGTCCTCGGCCAGCGGCCTGGTCGCCAGTTGGGCCGTGAGGATTTGGACGTCGTCCCACGACGGAAGCTTGTTGCGAGGCACGCCCATCGCCTCGATCCGACCGTGGCGGCCCAGTTGCGCGAGGCCGTCTCGCGCCAGGGCGTGAATCAGCTCGAGGGTCGGCTCCTCGGGCGTGTTTCTTGCCGGCGGGGCCTCGGCCGAATCGCCCGACGGGGCTTGAACCTCGGGGCGCTCGGGCTCCGCGTCGAGACGGGCGTGGCTCCCGTCGCAATACGGGGGCTTCTTGGTCCGCTTGCACAGGCAGAGCAAGACCGTCTTTTCTTTTTCGAGGGTAAACGGCAAGGGCAGGAAGGGCGTGCTTCGATGCGATCCGTCGCAGAACGGCTGCGACCTCGACTCGCCGCAGGCGCACCAATAGTGCTCGCCGGCCGGAAGCTTCCTCCGCACGGGCTTGCGCTGCGCCACCCGGGGCAGGCTCTTCTCGGCATCCGAGGCAGGCGGCTCGGGGGCGATCGGCTCCGCGCGACCGGGCGCCGCCCCGGCCGGCAAGCGGCGTCCTCGAACCAGAAGCATCAGCACGGTGGCCGCCGCGCCGACGGCGACGAAAGCCAGTCCGACGAGGGCGTTGACGACGGGATTCATGGGACACTCTTCCGTGGCTTCGCGACCCGCGTGCGAGCGATCCGTGCCGTGAAGAACGGGGCTCGATCGAGTCGCTGCTACTGAGACGGCTTGACGTACGTCGCGGTCAGATACCGCACGATTTGGGCGAGTTCCGAGTCGGTGCCCGAGAGCCCTTCCTCCACCATCCGCGCCACCAGGTCGCGGGCGTCATCCTCGGAACGCAACTCGTGACGCTCGACGAGCTGCAAGGGATGGCACCCGGCGCACTTCGCCTCGAACAGCGCCCGGGCGCGGCCGGCATCGTAGGCAGACGACTCGACCTCGGCGACCGCCACGGCCTCGGCGGCGCGGCGGCGCTCGTTCTGCTGGGCTCGCGCGCTTTGGGTCGACTGCTGAAGCCGCGGCGAGATGGCGATCAGATAGGCCGTGACCTGCCACTGCTCGCGCTCGCCGAGCGGATCGAACAGGGTCGTGCGATCGGCCATCCGCCGGACGGTGCTGCGCCAGTTTTCGGGGGTGCGGGGCCGTGCCAGCACGGTCCGCAGATCGTGACACGCGACGCACTGCCCTCGCAGCACGCCGCGGCCGGCGCGCAGCGACTCGGCCGAGGCCAGCAGCGACGACTGCGCGTCGTCGAGCCCCGTCTGGGCGAGCTGGGCCCGAACCCGCGCCACGTTCTCGTCGGCGAAGATGCCGCCCTCCGCGACCGTGTGCTCGATGACCGCCTCGTGCAGCGCGTGGGGAGCCGACAGCCCGATGAGCACCACCGAGCCGACCAGCAGCGTCGCGCCGAGATGGGTCGCCAGCGTGGCATCGAGTCGCGGGAAGAACCGCACCACGACGATCTTCAGAAGCAGGACGGCCCCCAGGGCCATCCCCAGGGCAATGTGGATCGCGCTTCGGGCGGGAAACTCAATCTGGTAGGTCCACAGCCGCGGCACCATCTGCCACAGGAAGAACAAGTAGATGGCGAGAAACGCGTATCCGAACGCGCGGTGGGCGGCGACGAGCGAGCCGCGCAACGCGCCCGCCGCGCTCGGCTCGCCCTCGACCTTGCGCGGAAAGGCCGACGAAGGGGCGCCGCAGGCCGGGCACTTCCAGTCGTCGGGCAGGTCGCGCCAAGGCCGCCCCTGCTCTGCCTCGTCGTACACGTACCCGCAAACCGAGCACTCGTATCGAGCCATGCGCGCCCCTCGATTGCCGCAACCCAGGTCCGATGCACCGCCGATCCGCCGGCGAACGATGCCGGATTATCGCCCGAATCGTCCGGCCCCGCAATCGGCCGCAAACCAGACACGTGACGCCCCAGGACCGCGGGCTTCAAGTCGCCGAAGCGACCAACTGCTCGACGAACCGGCGAGCCTTCTTGGCTTCCTCAAGGGTGTGGGCCGGGTCGCCGGGGGCGAGGGTCTCGACGAGCAGGGGGCCGTGCGTGAAGCCGTCGCGGCGGAGCCGCGCCATCAGGGCCGGGAAGTCGACCTGGCCTTCGCCCGGCGATACGGCCACGTTCTTCGGATGCTTGTAGTCCTTGACCGACATGCCGGTGATCAGTCCGCCGACCGCCTCGGCGTCGACGACCGGGTCGATCCGGCCGTCGGAATAGTAGTAGATGTTGCCCGGGTCGTACATGAGCGTGAAGCACTCGTGGCCGACCAGCTCGACCGCGCGGCGCAACTGGGGGCCCGTGCCGGTCGTTCCGCCGTGGGGCTTCAGCACGAGGACGACGCCGTTTTCCGCGGCATAGTCGCAGCACTCGGCAACGGTCTTGCACGACCGCTCGAAGGTCGCTTCGTCTCCGAGGTGCGCCAGCAGCACCGACCAGGCTCCCGCCGCGACGCAGTGGTCGATCATCGTCCGCAGGACGTCGCCGCCCGCGTGCAGGGGGACGTTGCCGCCGTAGACGTTCGTGATCGTGAGACCGCGTTGGCGGGCTTCTTCGCCCACGCGGCGGGCATGATCGGCCGTGGTGGCCGGGGCGATCACGCGGCCCGTCTCGGTCTTGGCTCCGGTGAGCCCGACGTACTGGAAGCCGGCCTCGGCGATGGCGTCCATGGCCACGCGGTAGTCGTCGCGGGCCCAGGGGCGGGTCCAGCAGCCGATCTGCCATCCCCGGTCCTGCAAGTAGGGCGGCGGAGCCGTCGCCGACGCCGGGGCGAGCCGGGGGGCCGCCACGCCCGCCGCTCCCGCGGCCAGGGTTCGGGCGAGAAACGTGCGCCGCGTCACGCGTGGGGGGGGAATCATGAAATCGGTCTCCTTATGCGTTGCCGTTGCTCGATCCCCAGACGGCGGCCCGATTGCCCGCCGAACGACGATCACGATATCGCAGGGCGCACGCCGTCACAAGCGGCAAGACGCTTGCCCTGCGCAGCCTCGCCGGGTAGAACCTCTCGGTGAACCACGACTCGCGTGCCCAAGCGCCGGAAGGGAATTCCATGGACGTCTTCGAAGCCATCGCCAGACGCTACAGCTTTCGGGGCACCTTTCGCGACGCGCCGGTGCCTCGCGAAGATCTCATCAAGATCGTCCTGGCCGGTATCCACGCGCCGTCGGGCAGGAACGAGCAGACCACCTCCTTTGTCATCGTCGACCAGCCCGACCTGCTCGGCCGGATCGCCGAAATCGTCGACAAGCCGGTCTGCCATACGGCCAAGGCGATGATCGCGTGCGTGATCGATCCGCGGCCCGTGATGGGAAACACCTCGTTTGCGATCGAGGACTGCGCGGCGGCCGTCGAAAACATGCTGCTGGCCGTCACGGCGCTGGGCTACGCCACGGTCTGGCTCGACGGCGTGTTGCGCGGCGACGGCGTCGCCGAACGCATCGGCCGGCTGCTGGGCGTGCCCGAGGCAAGAGCCGTCCGCATCGTCCTGCCCCTCGGCGTGGCCGACGCCCCCGGCGTTCAGAAGGAAAAGCGGCCCTTCGAGCAACGCGCGTGGTTCAACCGGTGGGGCGGAAGCTGATCGGGCCCGGCAAGTCTCGCCCGAGACGTTCCGCTCGTCTTACTTCACGTATTCGATCACTTCACGTACTCGATCACGAGTTCGGCCGGCTTGCCGCCCTCGCGCGACACGTAGTCGACGCCGTCGCGGCCCGTGGGATCCAGGGCCAGGCTCAACTCTTCGACGCCTTCGAGCGAAAGCTCCAGCGGGATGTCGACGACCTGGTTCTCGGCAACCGGGCCGATCTTGGCCACGACGTCGCCCAGCTTGGGACGGGCGTTGTACGTGACGCTCTTCTCGCTCCACGGGTCGGTCACAAGCCGAACCTGCCCCGCGTCGCCCGTGGGATTGCCCGCATTGGTGAGCCGGAGCACGGCCGAGACGAGCTTGCCGTCGATGGCCAGCGGGAACTTGAGATAGGCGATGCTGTGATGGTGATCGCCCATCTTCCGGTCGCCGCCGTCGACGTTCAAGCGGGTGTGGTCGCCGAAGTTCTGGGCCGGCGACGACTGCGTGGCATGCGTGTCCTCCGCGGCGGCGACGACCGTGCGTCGCAGGTCGCCCAGGTACTCGAGCTCGGTTTGCTTGCGGCATTCGACCGTCCCGTCGGCGTCGACGAGACGGAACCCGACGGCGTGCGTGGCCGCCGATCCCTTCTTGGCCACGGCGGCCTTCAGGGCGATCGTCGTTCTCTCGCCCGAGGGCACGTGGACCGGCGCCTCGCGGGGCGTGACGTCGAAGCCCTCAGGCGCGTCGACGTGGAGCGTGCCGGTGAAATCGGCCTCCTTGTTGTTGACCACGACCAGTTCGCCCGGCTGCTCGGGCTCGGCGTCGTTCAGCAGGAACGACGGCACGGCGAAGCCGAGGGTGAGCACCTGTTCGCGCTCGACCTCGATGGCCTGGAGGACGGGCATCTCATCGGGGGAGGGCTTGGGCGACTTGGGCACCAGCTCCAGGGTGAGTTCGTCGTCGGCGTCGATCCCCTTGAACTCCTTGACGAGGGCCCGGTTCTTGGCGCCGGCCTCCTTGACGACGTCGAGGCCCTCGGCCACGACCTTGCCTTGAAGCTTGACGTCGAACACGCGTTTGCCCGGGGTGTCGTGGTCCAGCTCGGCCAGCGCCAGCCGCACGGTGTAGCGGGCCGTGCCGTCGACCGGCTCGGCCAACGGCAGCTTCAACTGGCCGAGGCCGCGCGCCCCCGAGCAGAACAGCCACGGCTTGTCGGTGCCTTCGATCGAGCGGCGCGCGGGGTCGTGCTCGAAGTAGCTGCCGCCGGGCAGGAACGAGACTCCGGCGCTGGTTTGGAGCACGAGCGAGCCGCGGGGCCGAGGATACCCGAGCCACAGGCGGCCGGCCTCGTCTTTGCGATCGCCCGGCACACCGAAATTCAGCGCCAGGCGCCGAACCGGGGTCATGGGGCCGGGCTGGCTGTAGTAGGCCCACTGGCGGTTCTCATCCTTGGTCTTGAAGACCACGGTGCAGACGTTGGGGAAGGGGCACATGCAGCCCGAACTGGCCTCGGGAACCAGGAGCAGTCCGTTGGCGGGTACGAAGTTGATCCAGCACCCCGGGCGCTGCGAGCCGAAGTGCTGTGTGCCGTCGTCGCCGACCAGGTCGTACCACCCCAGGGTGTAGGAGCGGAAGAGCAGCGTGTGAGGCGAGGCGGCCGGACATCCGCAGTGATGGCCCGGCCGGGCGAACTGCCAGACCTCGTCCCGCCCGGTCACCGGATGAATGCGTGTTTTCTGCTCGCCGGTTCGCAGGTCGTAGGCCCACGGCTCGGCGTGCAGCGTGTCGCCGACCACGACGGGGCGCACGCGGTAGCCGATCGTTTTCTCCCAGAGCAGGCCGCCGTCGCCTCCCGACAGGGCGACGACCCGCCGCGACTCGAACTGCCCGGCGAAAAACTGTTGCCAGTAGTGTCCGTCGAGGAACACGCCGAAGAGCAGGAGGACGTCGCGGTCGTAGATCGCGCCCAGCGAGCACCAATAGGAGCCGCCCACCGCGCCGGAAACCTCGACGGGCCTTTCCCAGAGCTTGCTTCCGCGGACGGCATCCAGGGCAACGACGCGATGGACCGACGTTTCGAGCTTGTCGTCGCCGGCCGGCTCGCCCGCGCGCCGCCGGGCTCGAAGCTGTTCGGCCAGCGCCTCGCGGCGCTCGGCGTCGGTCACGCCTGCGTCGGCGAAGTAGAAGCGCCCGTCGCCGATGGCGATCGCGCCCTGGGCGATGCTCTGGCCTTCCTGCTTCCAGCGGAGCTTTCCGTCGGCCAGATCGAGGGCGAAAACGCAGTCGGCGGTCCGGCCCTTGACCGTGCGGGAACCGTACAGCAGTTCGCCGACCACGCCCACGTACCCCCAGAGTCGAGGCTCGCCGTCGGGGGCCGGGGGCATCGCGTAGGTCATTCGGGTCTCGCCCGTGGCGGCGTCGAGCCGGAGGCACTGGTCGCCGACGGCCACGAAGAGGCTGTCGTCGTTGACCGCGGAGTTGCCCGCGTCGTGGGTCACGCTGACGCGCAGGGCCCCGCGGATTTTCCGCTCCCAGAGCTTCAGGCCGTTGTAGGCGTCATAGGCCATGATCGCGTTTTCGCCCGCGCCGATCCGGTCGGCCGAGCCCTCGCCCAAGACGAACACCCGGCCGCCGATGGCCAGGGGCGCGGCGGCCCGGCGATGGCGCTCGGCCATCTGGGTCGGGCCCGGGTCTCCAAACCAGAGCAACCCGAGGGGGCAGCGCACCAACTGATCGTCGCTGCACGTCGTGTTGCCCGGATTGGCGTATTGGTGGGTCCAGCTTCCCGCGCCGGGCAGGGGCCCGCGGCGGAAGTCGAGCCATCGGCCGTCGTCCTCAATGACCTGCCCCCCGTCGACCTTCGCTTCGGCCAGCCACCGGCGCATGGCCGCGGCCTCGAGGGCCTTGGCCTTGCCGTCGGCCGCGGCGGGCTGGCCGATCGAGATCGCGCCGCCCAGGGGCTTGAG
>Ga0334893_1002122_pt1 | contig 15834 bp, 12 predicted proteins | sample GraSluR3_MG_5_FD_207218 | JGI IMG/M metagenome (GOLD analysis project Ga0334893, IMG submission 207218) | Sludge microbial communities from methane-producing bioreactor in Wageningen University, Netherlands - Granular Sludge_09_05-R3 | ecosystem: Engineered > Bioreactor > Anaerobic >...
AACCTCCACTACAGGGGCTACAACCTCCACTACAGGGGCTACAACCTCCACTACAGGGGCTACAACCTCCACTACAGGGGCTACAACCTCCACTACAGGAGCTACAGTTTCAAAAGGAATGATTGAAACTGCCGTTTGGATCGGTTTTGGAGCTTTTATCAGTTCAGCTTCGCTTCTGGGGAGTTTTGGTGCAGGAGCAATTGCTTTTTGTTCCAGATCTTCTCGCAACGTTCTAGCGAGTGTAATATCCGGGTATGTCGCGTAGGTAAGGTAATACCCTGTTTCAATGGGAACTAAACGACCAGTTCTGTCACTCATCACCAGTTTTTGAAAGGGTGAGAGCCTACGTCTTTTTCCAGTAAGGGAGTTGTATGCGTCTACAGTTGCTGTGAAAGAAGTAACACTCTCTTCATCATCAGTACTGAGTACCAACATCTCTCCATTGCCGATGAGCGTAAAACGAGATACAGGCGTATAGATGGTGAGCGACCCTCCTTCCATGTTGAATGTGTTGAAGGTAGCTCTTCCCTTTACAAGGTAAAGTTCTGAGTTCAGTTTGCTTAAATCACCGGTGACAATTAGTGAGTTTTCATAAATATAGATTGTGCCTCGAGGAGTAACCAGGAGAACCGGAGAATCTGGATTGTTGATGATCCATCCTTCATCAACTTCTGAAGCCTGTTCGCTGGTAGCTTCAAGTCTGTTGCCCTGGCTGTCATACAGTTGGATTGCAGCAATATCACCATCACCAATATATACTGCATCATCAGCAGCAAGGCCGGTAGCAACGCATATGGTCAACAGAACAAGCAGCAATTTTTTCGCCAACGAATTCATACACACTCCCTATAAAACTAGAGGATCGTAATCCTCACTGCACTCTCAATCTGGTACGTCAGCTCAGCGTTCTCATCAAATTGAACGGTAAGCCCGATGTCAAAGGTGTAAGGTTTTATCTTTACTACGGTTGTTGCTGTTATATCCACATTTCTCAACGTTCGTAGTCCTTCGAAAAAAGCTTCACCAGTACTGGTAGGATAAAGCTTTTCATAGCGCAAGTCCAGCGAAACGATATTGAATAAGCGCTTGTCTATCTTTCCTTGTACACTGAAGCGATAGTCGCTGTAATCACCGTTGGTATAGAGGCTGGACATTTGTGATTTTACATACAGCCCGAGCTTGGAAAAATTCAATCCTACCATACTGTCAATTCTGCTCGATTGCAGCGGTATTTGAGATTTTTCCAGTTCGCTTGGGGTCCTTGACTCGAACCCAGAGGCGAAATAATCACTATAGAAAACCCCGTACCTTGGTTTTGTGATACTACTGTTGAATACGAAGAACTCTCCGCTATGCCCCCAGATACCATATCTGGTAGCAATACCCATTTCAGTTGTGATCGAGTCAGGTAATTGAAAAATCAAGTCAGAGAAGAGGTCTAAACTTAAAAGCTTATTCGACAGTAAAGGATAACTTACGTCAATGGCAATGAGCTTTCGACCCTTTTCGATGGCTTGCTCTTCTTCCTCCCTTTGGGGGTTTGTCGCAAAAGAGAGCCCAAATCGTAATTTTGATAGATTCGGATAATCAGTAAACTCATACATGGGTTGGGCGAATATTCTCCATGCTATGAGGGTAGGGTCAAAAATATCATTAGTTATGAACTCGAAGCCTGCATAGGGAACCTTGAGCAAGGAGCCGTCGAGCATGACGTCCAATCCTGCTCGACTGGAGCGTGCAGGAACTCCTCGGTCGAAATATCCGTTTATCAATGAACCATTTCCCAAGGTAATCCCGATCAACTTCCCGAATTTAAGGTAAATGGGGTCATATCGCTGGCCATACTGTATAGAGCGAATAAATCTGGAAAAATGTATGAGAACAGACTTGGAGTAATCAGAAAAAGGTTGGCCCTCTTCTCTTGTTGGAATCTTGTAATCCGAAAAGTCAAAAGAGACGTCAAAAGGATCGAATGTAGCTTGCCCTTCAAGTTTGACATTCAACTGAAGCAGCACTTTCCCAAAAGAAAAATCTGGCATGAATGATACACTGAAAAAGCCATCGGAGGTGGCAAACCCTTCAAGCAACCCCCCGGAATCAGAAAAGTCGGGCTCCTGATCAGTGCCAGGAATGATTGGAGGTTGGACAATTTCAATTGCAGGGGCCTCTTGATTGTCCTCAGTGCTGTTCGAAGAAAGAGGAACAAGGGCAAAAAGGAGTAGCAAGCAGAGAATGTTGACGCGTTTGATCATCTGTTTGTCCTCCTTCATAGCTGTATACTAACACATTTTACAAACATTGTGCATACGGTGTAAACAGGTGCGTTGCTACTAAGTTACAGTCGCCCAGTAAATTGGTGTGCATTATAAATATGTTCTCTACTGAGACTGTCAATATGTGAGAGTTCCTTGATAATGGGCTTGAGACGAGAGCGCACATTTGTCTGATCATACGGACAGACAGGTTTCACTACCGGAAGATCGTAGGCCTGGGCCAGACGATGAATCACTGCCTCATGGATTTCTATCATTGGCCTTATTACGGTGATTTTTCCATCAAAAAATGGTTGTACTGGTTGCATTGTGGAGAAATTTGCACGAAAACAGAGGTTCATCATCGTTGTTTCAACCAAATCATCCAAATGATGCCCCATCGCCACGAGCTTTATCTGGTTTTCGTCACAATAGTCAAATAAGATCCTTCTTCTGTTCCTCGAGCAAAGATAACAGTTGAACTCTCCTTTGAAGGAAGAAGGAAATTGATGTTCATCGAATATTGTAAACTCTATCCCGAGGTCGCTGAAATACGTACTGAGCAGTGCTCTGTACTCATTTGGTATCGGATGTTCAATCCAATTGATCATCACTGCCTTAAGAGTATATTCGATGGGAAGCCACTTTCTTCTGATAGAGAGAGCAAGGGCCATGGCAAGACTGTCTTTTCCCCCGCTTGCACTGATCAGTACGGTCTCATCTTCCCTGATCATTGAATACGTGTTTACCGCTTTCCCTGTGTGCTTGATGAAACGCATGACCCAGGGAGGGATTGTCCCTTCCAAAAGGGTGCGATAGGATAATTTTTCCATGAAATCAATACTCCAGTGCGGCCTTTACTTGTTCTTGTGTCACAAAAGGTGGCGTAAAGATTCTGAATTTTCTTAAGCTTTTTGTAAAGGCCTTACCAATATCATGGGAGAAAAGTTGATCCAGCTCTGTAAACCTATGTACCGTTTTGTCGTCTTTGACGATGGGTATTTCTGACTCAAAAGAAATCGATTCAGGAATGTCGATGATAACTTGATGTGGGGCTATCCCAAGACGATCAGCTAGTTTTGACTCCAAAGACAGTCTGTCTTCTAGATTTTGTGCAAGCTCTTTTAGCTCATCCTCACATGGTTTTTCATACATGCAATGGTATAGTTGGTTGTTTCGTACCAGGTGAAACAGAGAGCTGTACTCTTTGTTCTGGTCAAAGGGAAGGAGGAAGAACTGTTCATCGTCCAACCTATACAGCTGCTCGCTGAAGAGCATCCCATCAGACAGGGCACAGAGTACAGCTTTTTTGATCATGGCAGTGGCGCTTCTAGTCGTCTTATGCCAATACACATTTTTATACATCAGGTATTTGCTGAAGAGCAGGTGTTCAATGCTTGACAACGCTTTTTCATCCAAGGCAAGTTGGTCATCCACGACGGTCAGCTTGTCTGTTATGTAGGATACATCCTGGGTCCCGTAGGGGACGCCACAGAAAAAAGCATCACGATTAAGATAATCCAACTTGTCGGGATCGAGAGTACCGGAAAGAATACTGCGATAGAGGGTGACTTCCTCATTTGTTGTCTTTCTGTTCTCATCGATGATCGAAGCTACCATTACTGGATCAATATTGGCATCGAGAATCGCATCAGTCAGCGGTTTTTCAGTGAGAATCAACTCGGCGGCTATGGCTTCATGCTCTTTTAGAGGTAGTTCCTTCAATGAGTGAGCAAACGGGAAATGCCCGATATCATGGAGCAGGCTTGCACAAAGGAATGTTTTCATTCCTTCACTGGTGATCGGCAATGCTATCTTTTTGTTTGAAGCTTGTTTGAGCAGGCTTGCAAGAATCAAGAAGCTCACATGATACACGCCAAGGCTGTGATCGAGACGGGTATGTACGGCTCCTGGATAGAGATGGAATGTCGGTCCAAGTTGTTTGATTCTTCCCAGCTTTTGCATCTGTCGGGTATGAAGGATACGACGAAATGCTTCTGAAATCTGGATATCCTTCCAAAGCGGATCACGGATATTGACCTGTTGTTGCTGGTATAATTCTGAAAGTAGGCTAAGAGAGGTGTGGTGCATGGGCGTAGTGTAGAACAACACAGCTGTGCTGTAAAGAGAGAGGAAAATCCTCTCTCTTTACCAAAGCCTATGCTCAGCCTACGTAGGGGATGGCGTAGGGTCCATCGCTGAGCCAGAGCACTTTTAAAGGGCGAGCGCCTTCTCTTTTATAAATGTCCTTGAGTATGGTTTGCACAATTTCACTATAATCGGTGCTCTCGCTGAGCGTTGTAGCACAAATTCCAGGAAGTCCGGCTAATGGGATGTCTTTCATTTGCGCGGCCCAATAATAGTAGTGATCAAGAGGAATCCTTTCAAACACGGAGGCCCATTTTTGTACCTGCCACTGGTCAGGGAAGAAGGGCCAGTCCTTGCTGTGCAAGAGCGTGACCAACTCTTTCGATCCGGTCAAGGCAAGCAGACTCAATACCGTTTTATAATGAATCGAGCCGATAATATCCTTTTTATCAGTAAAATTAGCTATATTGATCAGATAGCCGTCCTTCTTCAATGCTCCTATTGCAGCAAAGGCGGCCTTTGCGCTCTGATAATGATTAATCCCTACAAATCCGGAATGAGTGATGACAATGTCAGCCTGCTCTTTGATAGGGATCTTGGCATAGCCTTTGACCATCTCAAAAGCCGCAAGGTGTGCTTTCTGTAAGTCTCCTGCAAAGACTCCTGTAATTTTGAATTCATGGTCGAGGGTAACGTTGACGATGAAGTCGACGCCGGCCATCTTCGCAAAGGCGAGCGATTCTTCATGTACGGGATTGTCAGTAAGGTTCAAATCACAGGAACGTTGATGTCCCATCAGTTCTGCGCCATGGAAGAGAAAGGTGCCTTGCTCGCTGATCAAGCCGGGACAAACCGATTTTCTGCCACCACTCACCCCTGCCATGAAATGACTTTCTACCAGGCCTGTGAGTATTTTCAAATCTGCTTGTACGTAAAGGCTGTTGATTTTGACTTCACTGCCTCGTTCTGTTTTTCCAAGATACGTAAGATTCGCCTCATCCAGACAATCATGGTTTTCAATCCTGATATTGTTTTCAAATATCCAAGGATCAATTATTCGTTCAATCTCCTCTATGGTCATAGGGCGATGGGTTCCGGTAGCAATCAGTATTGTGAGATTCTCACTGCAATACCCAAGACTGAGCAATATCTTTATCAGCGGTACTAAAATATTGCCTTCCCCCTTGTAGGGAACAGGGCGGGTATTGTCAGAGATGACAATCACGGCCTTGGCTTGGGAGTCTTTGGCAAGTTTCTCTTGTGCAACGGCTGTGAAACTTTTGCTGCCGATTGGGTGTTCCAAAGCTTCCAATATAGAATGATCTGGATCTTTTAGTGCAGTGGGTGGATTCATTGCATAACAAACAGTAGCATCAGGAAGCGTCAGCTGTTTGTTTTTGGGATCTATGGGATTCTGTACCTGCATGTGCATCTCCTAAATAGTATACTGTATACAAAAGATGATAATAGCTTATCTTTGTTGTTCCTTTGCGTCAACTATATGCCATATAGATGCTATATGTTTGACATTTTTACCACCATGGTTCATAAAAGAATCATGAAGAAAAACCGGCTGTTGTTGAATTTCATATGCGTCTTGTTTGTTCCCTCTGCTTTGCTTGCAGTTGCTTTCCCTCTTGAATATCAACTTCCTTTTGACGAATATATCAAACAAGTCGTGGAAGAAGACCCAAGCAGTGTGGAAGAACAAACGAGAAGAGCTCTGCAAAGCTCCTACGGCCCCTCCTTTATTGCTTTTGTGCCGCAAAGTGTTCAAAGTGCCTTTGTGGCTACCTATAATGACATATTAGCATCAATACTTCCTGCTTCCAATATACAAATTGGAAAAGCAAGAGAGCGTAACAACATATTCGAGGTGCCGTTTTCCATACATCAAGAGCTCTCTCTGTATGGCACTTTTGTATGGACAAAAAATGAAGAAGGCCAATTCGTTTTGCTTAGTTTATCTATAAACCAAAGAGAAATTTGAAGGGAGCGATAAGCTCCTATCTTGTATCATTGCTTCGTGATGACCAAGGTATAATTGCCTGCATCAGTACTTTGAAACACATGCTCCTCTACAGAATCAGGTCTGTTGCTATGAAAGTACTGCATCAGAAGAGAAAAGTCAGCATCCAAATCTTCAAGGTTGAGCGTAATGCTGCGTTCATGAGGTTTTAGTACGATCTGTACATTTTCCATATCTGCTTGATCGAGAAGGGGGCCTTCCCAGTGGTTTTTATCTGGGTTGATCGGAGCGGTCTTGCTGTACACTCCGCAGCTTGAAAGCAGCAGAAAAGATGCACTGACCAGATACACATACAAGTGCAGTCGTATCTTTCTCCCCACCTTCATCGAAACCCCTCCTTTGAAATGGACCTCTCTCAATTGTATAACAAGCAACGTGTGAAATGATTACATACTTTTTTCAATATTGCAATCATTCTTGACTTATGCATTCTGCACAGCAAGTGGAATCTGGTAATCTGCCCAGCGTCCGTCCAGAGTAAACACAATATCAACATCACAGAAGCGGGAGTACGTATGTAGTGCTTGTACCATCTTGAGACGGATGGTATCCAATTCCGATACGGATTGTTCTCTCCAAAGATATATATGAATGACGATCATGAGGCTCCTGCCTCGTGCCGAAGCGTAGACCTCAGAGCTACGAAATCCATGAGTGCGTACAAAGCGACCTACGATTTTTTCCAAGTCTGTTTGGATGGATTTTGACGGGGCAGCTCCCAATAACTGTCGACTGTAATGGACGATGTCCTTGATGAGCATAGGAGAGAGACAAAAAAGGAACAACAAAGTCAATGCAGGGTCTATATATACTGCAAGATACGCATAAGATGTTTGGTTGATAAGGAATATCGATGCAATGGCCAGCACTGAGGCCAGGCTAAGAGCCGTATCTAAAAACCAAGCTTTGCTCTCAGAACGCAAGGTAGGACTCTTGAGCTTCTTTGCAAGATGAGCAAGCGCAATCCAGACGAGCGCACAAACAACCAACGAGATTGCAGAAACCGTGAGGGCCGTACCATGTTCGATAGTATAGCCGCCGCGAAACATGGCGAGCGTACTGATACAAGCGATGGTGAACACCATGCTCAGCAGTGCAAAAGATCGAAGGACGAGGAAAAATGGTTCAAAAGCCCCACATCCGAAAGGAAATCGTTTATCATCCCCCTCTTTGAAAAGTCGTGAGACGATACGCATCGATCCCAAGATGAAGAGACTCTGTATCATTGAATAGAGTCCATCTAGAAGCATTGAGTTTGCGTTTGCGATAATTGATACGACAATGCCCAGCACACCAAAGCTGAGACAGATAAGAGTCGTCACCCGTAAAGCCGTAAGTTCTTTTTGTTTGTTGCTCATACTGAAATTCGGTTGCAAGCATGGCGTTCTTTCGCCCTGGACCACCGTTTATGGTCCTACGTATAGGACAGATACAGAGTATCAAATCAGGTGATATGCTTCTTACCTTTATAAAATTATAGCATGAGAGCAATATCTCAAACAAGGTGTAGAAAAAACGCTAAAATGGTTGTGAACAATACACTTGTATGCTATATTAAAAATCGTTATTAATAAGCATAAAATATTGAGAGGTGACCATGGCAAAGTCAGTAAGAATCACAGTACTCGTCCTCCTTGCCCTAAGTATAGTGTTTTTAAATTCCTGCAAAAAAGAAGAGCCTCCTGTTGCAGAGGTTGAGGCAGTATCAGCCGCGACAGATTATACTCAGATAGTGTCCTTTGCTGTAGCTGTCGAGCAAAGGGCATTGCGGGATAAGGTATTCGGTGCGGGGACGGTGCAAGGACAACAAGAAGTTGTGGTCAAGGCTAGGACAAGCGGAGAGATCAAGTCGATTAGCGCCTCTCTCGGAGCTAGGCTGCAAGCCGGTGATGAGCTTGTACTGTTGGATGACACCGTCGCCACCTTCAGTCTTAGTCAATTGGAGAAGCAGTTTGAGAATGCTCAAAAGGAACTGGTTGTCAACGAACAGTTGTATAACCGAGGTGCAATCAGTCTTTCTGCATTGAATCAATCAAGATCAGCGTTGTCCGGTCTTTCGGCTCAGTTGGAAAACGCCAGAACATCTCTTGCAAACACCCGAATCATCACCCCCATACAAGGAAGCATCGCTGAATTGTCAAAACTGGTCGTAGGTGATCTAGTTCAGGCAGGTACACAGATAGCAAGGATTGTGGATCTTGAAAAGCTGAGGATCACCCTCAGCGTAGGGCAGTCACAGCTTTTTCTGATTAGAAATGGTGCGAAGGCCTTAGTAACAGTCAAGACTCCAACTGAAGTCATTGAAATTGAGGGAAAGGTTGCAGCTATCAGCGCCTCCAGTGACAGCAGGACCGGAAGCTGGGTCGTTCAAGTGGATTTTGAAAACCCAAGACAAGATGTATTGAAAGCCGGAATTACTGCAGAAGTCACTATCTTCAATGACCAGGCTCCTGTGCTCACCTTGGTCCCAAACCAAGCTATGGTTTTTAGAAACAATAAGACTTATGTTTTCGTTGCCGAAGGAGCAACTGCTAAAATGGTGGAAGTGGTCATAGTCGACCAATATGGCGATAAGACAGCTGTAGATCCTGTTGATGACTATGATTTTACAGGAAAGAAAGTACTTTTAAGTGCTCTCTCTCGACTCTATGACGGCAGTCGGATCAATATAACTGAATAGGAGGAGCCTTTTATGCAAGATGATTATAATAGTTTCTCCATTGGTAAGTTCTCTGTCTCCAAGCCGGTGCTCGTCAACATTCTCATGGTCACGATTTTAGCCTTGGGTGTTTTCAGCTTGATCAGCTTGCCCCAGGAGCAATTTGCTGAAGTCCCCTTTTATTGGGTCAATGTCATAGTACCGTATCCAGGGGTAAGTGCTGAGGATATGGAAGCTTCTGTTACCATTCCTGTCGAAAACGCCTTTTTTGGGATGGATCGGCTCAAACAGATAAGCTCTACTACCAGCGAAGGTCTCTCTGTGGTACGCGTTGAGTTTGATGATGGCATCGATGACCAACTCTTTAAGTCTTTGTTTCAGGATGCCCAGACCAGATTTTCCCAAGTAAACCTCCCTGAAGGTATTCTGACTCCGCTTGTTGATGACTTTTCTTCCTCTGATTTCCTTCCAGTCATCGAAGTGGTTATCAGCGGTAATCTCTCGTATCAACAACTGCGTGAACAAGCTTTGAGTTTACAGAACAAAATTCTGTCTGTTCGTGACGTCAAGGATGTTGAAATCATCGGTCTTCCCGAGCGTCAGATTCAGGTAAATCTCGATCCCGTGATGCTCTCTTCTCTTGGCTTGACAGTCAATGAAGTGGTGCGTTCCATCAGTGAACAAAATCGTTTATTGCCCAGTGGCACCTTGACCACACAATCACGTGAATACCTGCTTCGAACCTTGGGTAGTGTTCGAGAGGTGCAAGATTTGGATTCGGTCATCGTCCGTAGATCAAATACGAATGAAGGCATAGTGCGGGTTCGGGATGTAGCAAGGGTTATCGACGGTTTTGAGGCGAATACACCGATCAGCAGATTTAATGCAAACAACTCTGTCAGTCTTAGGATCACCAAGGTTGTCAGAGGCAACTCTGTTGCAATCGTCAATGCTGTACGGGATATCGTCGAGCAGGAACAAGAACAGAGTATAGCGGATCTTACTCTGTTCAATGATTCGACCGTACAAATAGCCTCGAGTTTGTCTGTATTATCCACCAATGCCTTGATGGGCTTGGTTCTTCTGGTGATAATACTCTCGTTGTTTATCGGGGCGCGAAACGCACTCATTACAGCCTTGGGTATTCCGGTCACGTTTGCTCTTACCTTTTTGGTTCTCGACTTACTCGGGGAAACGATAAATACCAATACACTTTTTGGTCTTGTCCTTGTACTTGGCCTGATTGTTGACCATGGTATCGTAATCGTAGAAAACTCTTTTAGGTTGCAGAGTTTGGGTTTGAAACGCCACGAAGCAGCGATCAAAGGTGTCAACGAGGTGATTTGGCCCATCGTGGCTGCGACGGGTACCACTGTAGCGGCATTCCTGCCTTTGATGATTATTCCAGGCACTATAGGAAAATTCCTCAGAGTAATTCCTCTGACCGTAACCATCGCCTTGATTGTGAGCACTGTTGAAGCAATCTTCTTTTTACCCAGCCATTATGCTGAATGGGGTCCGAGAGATACGCAAAAGAAGCAGAAAAAGGAGCGGAAAAAAATCTTCGTTCCTATCGTGAATCGGTATACAAAACTGCTTGCTGTCCTCTATACCAAAAAGTTGCTGTTCTTGCTCCTTGCCCTTGTGCTTACAATAGGAATTTTCTCCTTGGTTGGAACCCTGCGCCAAGATTTGTTCAGTGCAGAAGATTACAGTTACTTCAATATTGAGATAACCACTCCTCTGGGCTCGACTTTGCGTCATACAAATGATGTTGTCCAGGCTTTTGAGGCTGTTTTGGTACCAAAGATAGGAAATGGAGAGGTCTTGTCCATCAGCAGCAAGATAGGAAGTGGCAGCAGTGGTTCAAGAAACACCACCCAAGCACAAATTACCATTGACCTAGCTGAAAAAGACCAAGGAAGGGTGAGAAGCATTGAAGAAATCATCGATGAGGTCAAAAAAGAGACTTACTACATCAGTGGAGCAGAACAGGTTCTCTTTACCAAAGCCCAGACAGGACCTCCTACCTCTGCAGATTTCAGCTTCCGTCTCAGCGGTGATGCATACCAACCCATCATCGATGCTGCTTCCGTACTGGCTAACACCTTATCTTCAATAGAGAACGTTGCGAATGTCCAGAGCGACTTTGTTGCAGGTAATCCTGTCTTGCGTGTTGAGGTGAACCAAGACCAGGCAAGTCGATTGGGTATTTCCGTCTCAGCGATTGCAAATCATCTCAGAGCTCGTTTTGAAGGAGTCCGTGTAGGAACCTTCTTCTTGGAGAATGAGGAAATTGATATCGTGGTACGTTTCGGAGGAACGGGTCCCCAGCGATTCGAGGACTTGGAGCAGATCTTGATACCCACCGATGACGGTCGTTTGATTCCTCTCTCCAGTGTTGCTCAAATCAGGTCAGAGAATCCCATCGGCTCCATTCGTAGGGTGGAAGGCAAACGTGAGATCACCATTACAGCTGATGCTCTTGGGGACATAGACCAAAGAGAGGTCAATGCACAGATGCGTCAACTGTGGGATTCTGAACTCTCATCTCGCTATCCTTCGGTGGAATTCTCCGTTGGTGGAGAGTTTGCAGATTTTTCAAATCTCCTGATTGATATACTCAGGGTCTTCATCCTTGGAATCTTTTTGATGTATCTGATTCTGGGCACTCAGTTCAACAGTTACAGTCAGCCGTTCTTGATATTGCTCTCAGTGCCTTTTGCCTTCATCGGCGTGGTGCTCTACTTGTTCGTAAGTGGAACGCCTCTCTCCACAACGGTCATCTATTCTGCAGTCGCCCTAGCCGGTATTGCAGTTAATGACGCTATTGTACTTATCAGCTTCATCAACGATAGGAGAAAGGAAGGAATACTCGTCAAGGATGCGGTCATTGAAGCAGCTTCAACACGGGTACGGCCAATCCTGCTGACCAGTCTTACCACGATTGCCGGACTGTTTCCTACTGCGATCGGAATAGGCGGCTACTCGGTGGTTTGGTCTCCGATGGCGAGTACCATCATGGTTGGTCTAGTATTTTCCACCCTCAGTGCCTTGTTTATTCTTCCCTTGCTGTACGGTCTCTTATATGACCGAAAATCCAGGAGATCTGCATGAAAGCAAAACTATCATATCTTTTGACCATACTCTTGGTAGCTGGTTCTCTCTTTGCTTCCTATCCAAATTTGGATGCTATTGATGAGGAATACGACTTTAATCCTTCCTTTTCCTCCGTACCGCTCGATACGTTTCTTGCTGAATGGAATAGGAGCCTGGAAGGGGTAACCCTACAACGTTTGTACTCAGAGTTGCCTGCCAGGCTTGCTTCTTTTAATGCTGATCTTGCCCAACTTGAGAGCGTTGTACAACTGCAGCAAGCCCAACTTGATTTCAGTCTTGCCCAGGCAAAGACCCGTCTTTCGCTGCAGGCCACTCCCTACTCCTATTCCGATACGACAGTATTTTCTGCAGGTAATGAAATAAGGACGAAAAGACATTCCTTCTCTGTATCAAGCAGCCTTGCTCAAGCCTTGCCTACTGCCGGGTCCGTCTCCGTTACAGCAAGTCAGAGCAGTGCCTATAGTATAAATATGACTCCAAGCAATGAAGCTTGGTCTCATACCCCCCAGATATCTGTCCAGTTGCAGCAACCGTTATGGATCGGCGAGCGCATCATCGACGCTTCCTATCAGAAAGCTCAGCTTGAAAAGCAGCAACTCTCACTCAACACAGCAAATCTTTCAAAAGATGCACTCAAAGAGGCCCTGATTATACAGAACCTGAGCTTGATCAACCTCAATCAAGCCTTGAAGGAAGCGCGTTTTATCCTGCAAGGCAGAGCGGCATTGGCTGCTTCCAATCTAAAGATAGCAGAGTCTGATTTTGAGGCAGGCCTTATCAGCAGGCAATCGTTGGAACGAACTAAACTGGGGTATTACCAGATTCTTTCCACGCTCAACGGTGTACAACGAGAGCTTGACGAGCTGCAGATCACCATGGGAACTGTTTGGGAGGGAACCTTGCCTGATCAGATTGTTCTCTCAGATCTTGATCCTTTTTCCTTAGCTTCTCTTTTTGATGATCCTCAGTTGCTCGGTAAGTACTTGATCTCTGATCCTACCTATCAGCAAGCGTTAAAGGAGTTGAGCAAGGCTATGATAGATGGGCGCTTCTCGGAGCTGTCTGATGCGGTTCAGCTCTCTCTATCGTTGCAGCTCTCCCCATTTTATACTCCCACAGCAAACAGCTCTTTTTTCAACTCGTTTGATGAGATGTTTCGCTCCTCACATCCTGTTGTTTCATTTTCCATCGGGCTGAGTGCCTCTGACCTGTTTCGCCGTACCTCTTCCTTTAGAAGCGAGACAAGCCGTATAGCCATAGAACAGGCAAATCTCTCTATTACCAAGGCTCGTGAAGAAGCTGAGACAGCTTTGAGAGCCATGCGTACACAACTGCAAGGGTACTTGCTCGACCTTTTGGTACAACTTGAGGACTATACGTTGGTGCAGATGCAATGGGAGACGGAGCAAATCCGTTTTGATGCCAAGCTGGTCGATCAGAATGCCTTGAAAGCTAAGCAATTGGATTGGTATCAAGCGGCCTTTGACGTGCTGCAGACACTCAGAAATATTGAACTACTGCAATTGAGAATGCAAGGCCGGCAGTTAATGTAAGCGTTGTTTCTTTTGTGATGCCTTATGTGTATACATAGCATCATCAGCTACATTATAGGCTTGTGTAAGGGATACTCCCTGTGCGATGTCGCTTTGAGCAAATCCATAAGCGACATCGATTGCATGAGCCAATGATTCATTGAGGCTTAGAAGGTTTTTGCGAAATTCCTCAATGAGCAGGCCTATATCTCTTTGTATCGGAAGTAGGACGCAAAACTCATCACCTCCTATTCTATACACTTTCCCATATCTCAGAAACGTCGTATTCAGAAGCGACGCCAAGGTAGAAAGAGACGCATCTCCTTCTTGATGTCCCCAGGAGTCATTGGTTTGTTTGAGGTTGTTTACATCGCACATAAAAATGGTTGCATCCCTCTTTGATGCTTGCAGGGCATGCATATCCTGTTCGAACGCGATGCGATTTCTCACCTTTGTCTGTACGTCGAAGGCAAAACGACACTCCTGCATGATGACGTAATACAAGAGCAACGATATGGCCATGGTGCTGAAGATGTATGAGTATGAAAAAGTAACCAATTGCAAGACTGTTGCCGCAATCGGCAATGTATATACCGCGCTTAAAAGTCCTCTGGAAGGACATAAGTCATTCTTTTGGGAGAATATTCGAGCAATGACTAAAAGAAAGTAGTACGCAGATACCAACGTGATAATGAAGAAGAAGGGACCTCTTGTATAGAGGTTTTCCTCGGTGATGGAAAAAAGCCATCCAGTTTGGACTGAAAGCGTGCTCAATACTATGTTGCTGAATAAGGGGATTAAAAACAATATCAGTTTTTTCCTGGTGAGTTTTGAAAATCCAAGATACAACAACAGCAGTACTGGGACCAACGGGGTAAGAGAGAACTCCAGAACATAGCAGAGCATATGCAACACGAATGCTAGAATCTGGAGTTTCCCACTTAAAAAATAATTCGCTATTTCTGATAATAGCAACACAATGACAATACCTGCCGCGCCTATGTAATACCTGTTCTCTGGTGCACGTACAATATGGCGCTTTGCCAGATATATGGTGAAAAGCAGGGGCAATAGGCTGAAGATGTTCACAACCACTGGAGATAGCACCTATTCCTCCTTAACAGAGAGGCTGCCTTTATTGTAAAGGGGAGTTCGTACAATAGCTAGATATGTAATACAAAAGCTAGCAGATTTTTACTGTTGCCACTTCACTCCGGCAGAGAATGTCATGCTGGCAATGTTGTTTTTAGTATAGGGCTCTATGGCATCAGTCCATGTTTTATTGATATTTTCACTTGATCCCTTCGCCGTACCGCCGAAGAACCGGGTATTGCCAAAGAGACTTACTCCATCCTTCAAAGCCCAAGACATCCTCAGCGATGCATCCAAAATAGAGCCTTCAAACTCAAAGTCAGCACCATTTATGATTGCTGAGCTTGCCCAAATGCCAGCAATATCAGCACTGAGGGTGAGTCCAAAGTCAAAGCTGTATTCACTGTAAATTGCTATGGCGGGAACCAAACCAACGTTTTGGCTGACAAAAAGCTCTGAGCCATCGACCTGCTTGAACTGGATTGATGCGTTACGGATTTGAAGAGCCAGCCCCAAGCCTAGGTATGCCTGCTCGTAGTTGCCCAGTAGGTCATAGGTATAGGTCATCCTGTAGAAGGGGAAGCTGTAGGTAAGTTCCATGGGAGTATCTTCTGAAAATTTTGTGGTTCCAATATCAACATCTTCTTGAAAGAAGACAGCTGTTTGCAGCAACAGAGGCTGGTAGGTAAACCAAAGCCTATGGTTCTCAGCTATCGTTGCTCCTATGCTGTAACGACTGAAGGGGTAGAGGTTGTTCTGGCCACCTTGCTTGATGAAGTCAAAGTCATCACCGCCGGTGCCATTCTGATAGGTATGATGCAACAAGGCAATAGTCCCTTGCTCCGTTTCTGCAAAGACAGAGAATGATACAGAAAAGAGTGAGCCGCTCAACAATGCAAAAAGCAGAAAAAAGGCCGTGATTTTTTTCATAGTTCCTCCTATAAAAAGTCAACAGTAAAGTTAGGAAACTGCTAACCTTTGTTTGTTTTACTATAGGAGCTGTCAAATCAAGCCCCTATGACCTCCTCTACGGTGAACAGACATTTATCCCTCACCATCAAG
>Ga0334893_1002125_pt1 | contig 15821 bp, 13 predicted proteins | sample GraSluR3_MG_5_FD_207218 | JGI IMG/M metagenome (GOLD analysis project Ga0334893, IMG submission 207218) | Sludge microbial communities from methane-producing bioreactor in Wageningen University, Netherlands - Granular Sludge_09_05-R3 | ecosystem: Engineered > Bioreactor > Anaerobic >...
ATATTCTGCAACACCAATAACTTCTGGTGAAAAAACCATTTTATATTCGTTGGCCATAAGCAATTGTATTACAGTTGGTCCTACATATTTTTCTCCTTGAAATTCAGGATATTTATATTTTTTTACTGCTCTCCCAAAATAACATACACACCCATCATTTTGTTTGTATTTATTATTGTATTCATATCTAGTCATAACTTTATCTTTACTTATGATATTACCAGTAGGTTTAATAACATTTCCGTCTTCCGTTTTATAATGAAAGAAAAAAGCTCCAATATTTTCCACATCTTTATATTTGTCAATATATTTTTGGACATTCTCAATTGCATCATTTAGCAGGTAATCATCACTATCCACAATAACATAGAGTGATGCAGTCTCAAAAAATGTAAAAGCTTTATTTAGTGCTCTTCCTTTACCGCCATTATCTTGATAAATGTAGTTTATTATAATTTCATTTTCCCTAGAAATTTTTTCCACATATTCTCTAGTGTCATCACTACTACCATCATCGATGATCAACCAGACAAAGTCTTTTTTGTTCTGATTTTTTAAGCTTTGATATAGTTTCGGCAAAGTAGATTTTCGATTGTATGTAGGTGTGACAACTATTATTTTATAATTTAATTCCATTACTTCACCTCCGAATCAAACTAATATTTTAGAATTAATCTATCTTCTTTCTTTTATTATTTTAGCCGGAATACCCCCAACAACTGTATTCTCAGGAACATTTTTCGTTACTACTGCATTAGCTGCAACTATACTACCGCTCTCAATTAAGATTCCACTTAGAATTGTCGCTTTTGCTCCAATCCAAACATTGTTATTTATCATAGTTTTAGATAAATTCAGCCCTTGATCCTTAATAGGAATGTCTTTTCTTTCAAATTCATGTGATGTTGACATTATTGAGGCTCCATGAGCGATAGAAACATCGTTTCCTATAATTATTTCACCTGTTGCATCAATATAGCACATCGGATGAATGCTCACATTATTCCCAATAATAATTTTTTCAGGATTCAACAAATAGACTCCTGGATGAATCGATATATTATCTCCGCACTTTATTGCGATTGATTTTAGTAATGCATATCTTATTGCGATCCCCTTTAAGCCCTTAGTCATCCTGAAATGTTCAAATAGTTTGTTCCGAATTCGTAATGGTATAACACTTAAGAAATTCGATAAAAATATTATATGTTTTTTATATTTATTAAACTTATCTCTTCCCCTAATGTTTTCAGTCATTTTATAAATTCTCCTTATACCACTCTATCGCAGCTTCAATACCTCTTTCAAAACTCCAACTAGGATCATATCCTAACATCTCTTTAGCTTTGATGATATTAGCATTACTATGCTTTATGTCACCTTTTCTATCAGGTCCAAAGATAGGTTCAATCTCTTTTCCAAGAGCTTTACAAAGGGAGTGATACACATCAATCAGATATTCTCTTCCACCATAAGCGATATTAAAAGCTTCTCCAGCAACTTCAGATGATGCCTTGCACGCTTTAAGATTTGCTTCGATCACATTCTCAATGTAAGTAAAATCTCTACTTTGCTTTCCATCACCATTTATTGTAGGTTGCTCATCACTAAGCAGTTGTTTAATAAACTTTGGAATAACAGCAGCATATGATCCGTTGGGATCTTGTCTTCTACCAAACACATTAAAGTATCTCAATCCATAAGTATCTAATCCATAAAGCTTCGAATAAAGTTTCCCATATTCTTCATCAACCATTTTAGTTAAGGCATATGGAGATAGTAACTTTCCTTCTCTTCCTTCTTGTTTTGGAAGATTCGGTTCATCTCCGTAAACAGATGAACTGGATGCATAGACAAACTTCTTCACTCCGTTTTGTCTAGCAGCCTCCATCATATTGAGCGTTCCTCGGATATTAATTGCTTCATAAAGCAACGGCATCTCAATGCTTCTGGGAACACTTCCCCAAGCTGCTTGATTAAGCACATAATCAACGCCTTCACATACTTTCATGCACGTATCTAGATTTCTAATGTCCCCTTTGATAAAGGTATAATTAGGGTTTTCATTAAACAAGTCTACATTGACTTGTTTTCCATTAGAAAGATCATCAAGGCATCTAACTTTATAACCTTTATCTAATAAAACCTCACACAAGTTGGAGCCAATAAAACCCGCTCCACCTGTGACAAGAAATACGCTATCTTTTTCAAATGTTATATTCTCATATCCCATGATATGCACTACCTTTCCTTAAAGTCTCCAGTATCTATAACCTACTGCTTCATACTCTTTTCTATTTAAAATTCCTTTGATATCAAGCAATACTTTGCTATCATTTGATCCTTCTTTAAAAAACTTATTAAAATCATTTTGAGCTAATTTTAAGAATTGGTCGTGCCCAACAGCTACAACAAGAGCATCCATTCCTTTTATTTCATCTAACGAATCAAACACTATTCCATACTCGTGTTTTGCTTCTTCAGCATCAGCTTCTGGATCTGCAATCATAGGAGTCAATCCATATTCTCTTAGTTCATTTACGATGTCAATAACTCTTGTATTTCTAGTATCAGGACAGTTTTCTTTGAATGTAAATCCTAAGATTGCCACTTTTGCATCTTTAACTGGCACATCTGCCTTTATAAGGTTTTTAATTAAGTTCTCAACTACATACTTGCCCATATCATCATTAATCCTTCTTCCTGAAAGGATAATTTGTGAATGGTATCCTAGTTGCTCAGCTTTATATGTGAGGTAGTATGGGTCCACACCAATACAGTGTCCACCAACAAGACCAGGTGAGAAGTTTAGAAAGTTCCACTTCGTTCCTGCTGCTTTAAGAACTGCTTTTGTGTCAATCCCCATCTTGTTAAAGATAATGGAAAGCTCATTCATAAATGCGATGTTAATATCTCTTTGTGAATTCTCAATAACCTTTGCTGCTTCAGCTACTTTAATTGACTCGGCTCTATGTACTCCTGCATCAACAACAAGCTCATACACTTTCGCAATAATATCAAGTGATTCTTCATCCATACCCGCTACAACTTTAACTATTGTCTCAAGTCTATGAACCTTATCACCAGGATTGATTCTCTCTGGTGAGTACCCCACTTTGAAATCAGCTCCACATTTCATTCCAGATTCCTTTTCAAGAATTGGAATACAGATTTCTTCTGTGACACCTGGATAAACAGTAGATTCAAATACAACAATCGAACCTTTCGTAAGATTTCTACCTACAGTCCTACTTGCTGATTCTACAGGTTTTAAGTCTGGTGTATGATCAGCATTTACAGGAGTAGGCACTGCAACTATATGAAACTTGGCTTCTTTAAGTTTGTTCTCATCAGCTGTGAATTCTACTGTTGTTTCTCTTATCACATCATCTCCAACCTCTTTAGTTGGATCTATTCCTTTTTTGTATAATTCAACCTTCTCTTTGCTGATATCAAACCCTATAACATCTGCTTTTTTTGCAAATGCAACCGCAATCGGCATACCTACATAACCAAGACCTACTAGTGAAATTTTTTCTTCTCTGTTTTTGATTTTTTCGTATAAGTTCATTTTGATTACTCCTTCTCACTATATTAATTGCATAGTTTTCATAATAGATTTATTGACAATATTTACATCATACTTTTCTTTAGCAAGTTTCAAACTACGATTTGCCATAATCTTATTTGTTTCTTGATCTTCTATAAGCTGTCTCATCTTATCTACTAAACCATTTACATCTTTTACTGGCACAAGGAACCCATTGCATCCATCCGTGACAGTTTCTCTACATCCCGGAGCATCACTGGTTATAATTGAGCGCCCTATAGCCATTGCTTCAAGGACAGTCTTAGGTGTTCCTTCATGATACGAAGGTAATACATAAGTGCTACATTGTTTCAAATAAGGCCTTACATCTGTCTGCTCTCCAAAATATTCGATAATGTCCTTATCAATGAACGGCTGCAGCTCATCTGGTTGTAAAGCTGACGGATTGCTATCATAAGGACCTACAAGCAAACATCTAACTTCAGGATATTCATCCTTAATTCTCTTGCAAGCCTCCAAATACTCCACTACACCTTTATCTTTGATTAATCTACCAATAAATAAAAATGCCGGTATGTCAGGCAAGGGCTCCGGTTTAAACCTCTCAAGGTTAACACCTGATCCATTTATAATCACGATTTTATCTTCTTTAATAAGTCCGTTATTTATAAACTCATTTTTATCATCATTATTTTGGAAAAACACCTTCTTACTTGCATTACACGCTAAACGATATTCTGTCTTCATTATTGTTTTGATTATGTTATTTTTAACCCCTTCTCCTCTGAAAATCGAACCAAGTCCTGCTATCAACGGATATACTTCAGTGATGCCATTTACTTTAGCCGCAAGACTTCCGTAAACTACTGTTTTAGCTTGATAAGCAAAAACTTTGTCGGGTTTTTCTTCTTTCATAAACTGCTTAAGCTCGCGATACGTCCTTAAATCACTAAACGGATTTATTCCATTTCTTTCTACAAAGAGTTGCTTATATTGAACACCATATTCCTCAAACTTACTTTTCCAGTTTGATTCAGGTTCTGGTCCTAATGCAATAACGGAATGTCCATATTTTATAAAATCTTTCATCATATCCATACGAAACCAAAACAGTGACGAAGTATGGCTTGATAATACAGCTATTTTCATTTAGTCTCAGTCTCCTCAGCTTTAGAATTACTGGAATTAATATCAATTGCTTTTGCCTTAACCCCAGTCCCACCTTCAACAACACCATCGCTTCTAAGAACACTAAATATCGTCCCAAAGAAGCATCTGACATCCATCATGAACCCAATTTTCTCAGCGTACTCTCCATCAAGTCTTGCCTTCACATCAATCTCAAGTTCGTCCCTACCATTAATCTGTGCCCAGCCTGTAAGTCCAACCGGCACATCATTAGCACCGTACTTGTCTCTTTCTTCAATCAGGTCATACTGATTCCAAAGCGCTGGCCTTGGGCCGATGATGCTCATTTCACCTTTGAAGATATTAATGATTTGAGGTAGCTCGTCTAGAGATGTTCTACGTAAGAACTTCCCTACCTTAGTAATCCACTGATCAGGATTCTCTAATAGATGAGTTGGTGTATCTTTTGGTGTATCGATTCTCATAGTTCGAAACTTCAATATATGAAAATGACTCTTATGGATCCCAACTCTCTTCTGTTTAAAGAGAACAGGTCCAGGGGAGTCAACCTTGATTGCTATTATGAGTACTAAAAAAACAGGAGATAATATGATAAGTCCTAAAGTTGAAAGTATGATATCTATTAATCTTTTGATTTTTAAGTAAACCATGATAGTTCCTCCTGCTTCAGTTATGTATGTTTGTGGTGCTATGGAGCACCTTGTTTTCTTAACCAATATGTAGTATGTGGTGCTTAATTTCACACTATATCTTGCACAATTCCATCTTATGATTGGATGCTTAGACGTGTAATGCTTCTGTAACATTAGCCCTTATACTCCAACCTCTGAAACCCTTGCTATCACTGACTTACAGCCTTTTTATCCTTTCACCATACTCACGTCGATATATACATCCAATCATAAAGTTTGCGTTTTTATCGACCACTTCGACCACTATTCTACCAAACCCTTGATATTACAGGTTTTCGTCGGTGGTAGATAGTTTTTATCTACCCCCTTTTTTTCCTTTGCCTCGTTCAAGCTGTTTCTGCGCAGTCTTCACATGCTCTATAAAGTCTCTCTCTACTCTCGTTAATTGATCTTTGCTTCGTTCTTTGTACTTCTCATACTCTAATTCAGCTTTTACTTTAGCTTCTTCATGACTGATTTTTCCTGCGTTGTCCAACAACTCGCTTCCACTCATTTTTATAAAGTCATCTAGCTTGCCTATCCAATCCTTCATATACATTGGCCTTTGCCTGATTGCTTGGAGTTCAGCAAACTCTAGATATGCGGTGACTAATCTATTCAAAATCTTAATTTCATCTTCCTGTAAATAGTTCTTTGCAATAGATGCATCGGCTTTTCTCAAACTTTTTCCATCAAAGGCTGTCATTCCCATGAAGTGTTTATCTGCGTCAGCTCGTAAATAAACAATTTCTGCAGCTGTGTGACCATGCGCTGCAAAGTGCATTTTTTGTACTATCTTGAAAAACGCTACGGATTCAGATGCTCTTGGATCATAATCAATACTTGTTGCATAAATATCAAGTATTTGCCTGTAGAAGACTTTCTCACTTGATCGAATATCTCTAATACGCTCAAGAAGTTCTTGAAAGTAGTTGCCGCCTCCTGCGTTTTTAAGAAGGTCGTCATTCATAGCAAATCCTTTTTTAAGATACTCTTTTAAGATCTTATTTGCCCAAATACGAAATTGTGTACCGCGTAATGACTTTACACGATAACCAACAGATATGATTACATCGAGGTTGTAATGGTCCACTTGATATTCTTTACCATCTGAGGCAGTATGGGCAAATTTTGCCCATACTGAATCTTTCTCTAATTCGCCTTCTTTAAAAATATTTCTTATATGCTTACCAATGACACTTCTATCTCGTTGGAACAACTCAGCCATTTGATCTAATGAAAGCCATACGGTATCACCATCAAACGTTGTTTCTATTTTCGTCAAACCATCTTCTGTCTGATACATGATAATCTCTGAGTTCATTGCTTGGCCCCCTTCCGTCAGCTTTCATTATATATTAAATCAATTTTTCAACGGCATCAACTCATCGAAAAATTCAAGCAGTTGCTCCGATCAATATGTTGTATAACCATCTTAATTTTTCACAACTCTTATGCTACATCTTGTGGTTTTGGTCCTTTCACCATACTCACGTCGATACATACATCCAATCAGCTGCCATAATATTCAATTCGTTTATATCCTTTTGGACCTTCCTTGATTTTTCTATATTAAATTTTATCTAGTTAAATATTTGGCACGACATCTATAGATATGGGACCTCTTCCCCATCATCTTGATCATCTTGATCAGTTTGGTCTTCTTCCATATGGATGCTACAAGTTAGATTCCCTTCAACGAAGGAGATAATTCCTTTCTTAGGGCAAATGTCTTTCCCATCAAAATACTCTATGGTTATCCTGTCAAAGAGAGAAGCTTTGTGCTCTAATTCTTCAGAATCAAGATATACATTATAAAATCTCTCAAGTTGAGCTCTATTGGCTAAACAAGTCGCTCTTTGGGTCTTCTCTGCCAAATCAAACATTCTTGGGATCCCAATTGCAGTCAATATTCCTAGTATTGCTATCGCAAGAATTAATTCTACAAGAGTAAATCCAGATTTGTTTTTAAAAGTCAAATTACTTATCATCCAATGTATTCCTCCACTTGTTGAAAGCAGGTCCTACACTAGATTATAGCAAGTTTTTCATATTTTAAGATATATGTTTTTATATTGAATTATTTTAGTTTTTGCATCAACATGTCTAGTTCTAACTACCCGGAAGTTATCCGGAAGTTATCCGGAATTATCCGGCATTATCCTGCATCTTGATTTTCTTCTTTATAGTTGTGAATTGTTGAGTTGAGAATTGTGAATTTGCCTTACTTCCACTCACCAAAGAACTGGATTATTTTTTCATCCTCGTATCCCAGCTGCAGAAGGTGGTTCCTGATTATGCTTTCAAATGTATAGCTTGAAACTAGAACTCCGTCATGTTTATATTTTTTGATATCAACTTTTGATATTACCGGGTAACCTAAGAGCTCTGTTCCTCTCTTTTCAAGGTCATCATCCACTATTGCCTTTATTTCTAGGTCAACGTCATCTGATCCTCTAACCACATTAAGTATTATTTCTGCAACCTCACCTGCTCCGTAAAGGAGGATTGAACTGAAGCCTTTCTTTGAGACCTTTCTCAGGAAATCCTCCACGCCAGATTTGGCAAGTTTGTGAAGATCCATAAGTTCCTGGATGTAGGTTACATTAAGGTAATTCTTTCTTTTCTGACCCTTTGGGGTTACGTGATACTTGACCTTTTTTGAGGTTATATATTCCCTTTTCACGTAGCCATTCATCTCGTATTCTTCTATATATGCGTTTATCATTGATGTTGCTGCTCCAATTGCCTTTCCCAGCTCTTTTTGTGTAGTATCAGGATTGTTGTCCATGTACTCAAGGATCATAAGTTCCTTATACTTCAATGTTGGCAGGAAAAAGCCGTTTTCCTTTATTGTGTCTATTTTTCTCACCTCTTAATCATTCGATAACTGAACGATTATATTGTAACATTATTAGTGTTGGTAATCAATGGAATTATGACATTTTTATAGGGTTTTATTTCTGATGGTAGAGAGGGAGAAATGGCAATGAACATTGAACAATGAATATTGATACCCTCTCAACAAAATATTTCAAAATCATAGATTGGGGGTGCGGATATTATAGTCGCCGGGCACTTATAATAGATAAGATTTAAGGGTCATTCTTTGGGGCCTTAGATTCCTCCATTTCAGTCGGAATGACAAAGATAAGATCCTTCAGCTGCGCTTCAGGATGACAAACAAGTTGGACAGTTGGTCAATTGGTTAGGAAAAGAGGGGGAAGAATAAGTTAATATCTAAGATTTAAGAAGTAAGAAGTTAGAAAGAGAGACCTCTCAGCGTTGGTCGGGGTGACAATTTGGGTCTAGCTCTCAGGTCAAGATCCTTCAGCTTCGCTTCAGGATGACAAATAATTGACTTATTAACTATGTTTTGATGACAAAGAACAACACCCCCCAGACTTTATACAGTCCAAGAGGTGCTTCTTATGGTCAAATATTCACTAATCTATCTTTATATACTCATCCCTGCCTGGGCCTACTGATACGTAGGTAATTTTGGTATCCAGGGCTCGTTGGATGTAGTAGATGTAGGCTCTTGCTGAGGCTGGGAGTTCTTCCATGGTTCTGCATTTTGTGATGTCCTCTTTCCAGCCATACATGAACTCTATAACCGGCACTGCCCTGTCAAGTCTTGGTCCCACTGGGAAGTTGTTGATCTTTTCTCCGTCTATCTCATAGGCTGTGCAAACGGGGATCTGTTCCATGTAGGAAAGGACATCAAGCTTTGTCAGGGCAATCTCGTCCGCCCCCTGGACCTGACAGCCATACTTTGTAGCAACAACATCAAAAGCTCCGACCCTTCTTGGCCTTCCTGTTGCAGCTCCGTACTCCTCTCCTGCCTCCCTTAGCTTGTCTGCCTCCTCACCGATCATCTCAGCGGTGAAGGGTCCCTCTCCAACACAGGAGGAGTATGCCTTTACAACTCCCACTGTCCTGTCAAGCTTCTCCCCTGGAATCCCTGAGCCGATTGGGGCGTAGGCTGCAAGGGTTGATGATGATGTGGTGTAGGGGTAGATTCCATAGTCGATGTCCCGTAGTGCTCCAAGCTGGGCCTCAAACATTATGTTCTTGTTCTTCTTTATTGCATTCTCAAGGAAGACTCCAACCTCGGTGATGTAGGGCTTAAGCCTGTCACTGAACGTAAGGAGCCAGGAGTACATCTCCTCCGGATCAACCTTTTCCTTGCCATAGCCGGATATGATGAGGTTTTCGTACTCAACGACATCCTTCACCCTTTCCTTAAGGGTATCCGGAAAAAGCAGCTCTCCCATCCTGATTCCCTTTTTCCTGTACTTGTCAGCATAGACAGGGGCAATCCCTCTTTTTGTTGAGCCATACTTCCTGTCCTTTAGCCTTTCCTCCTCATATTGGTCGAGGAGTACATGGTAGGGCATGCAGATTACTGCCTTGTCGCTTATAAGGAGGTTTTTCTCCGTTATCTCGATCCCCTTCTCCTTAAGGCTGTCAAGCTCGCTGCAAAGGTGCTCTATGTCTATTACCATTCCGTTTCCCATGATGTTTACAATGTCATCCCTAAGGATTCCTGAGGGAAGGAGATTGAAGATAAACTTGCCCTTTTCGTTTACAACCGTATGTCCTGCGTTGTTGCCACCCTGGTACCTGACTACAATGTCCTGGTCCTGTGAAAGAAGGTCAACCATTCTTCCCTTGCCTTCATCTCCCCAGTTAATCCCTACTATTGCGGTTTTCATCGCTCATTCCTCCCCTTAGACGGAAATGTTTACCTCTATCCCAAGCTCCTCACTGTACCTGTCAAGGACCTCCCTGACCGGTCCCTGGACAAACTCTTCAACCTGGTCCACGCTTCTTCCTACAAACCTTTCAGGACGGATCATGTCCCAAATCTCATCCTCTGTCATGTTGAATTCCGGGTCGCTTCCAAGTCTCTTTACTAGGTCGTTCTCCTGGCCATAGACCTTTATGCCCTCTGCTGTTGCCAGGGAGTGTCTTCTGATTGCCTCGTGTAGGACCTGTCTGTCCCCTCCCTTTTTAACCCCCTCCATAAGGATGGTTTCTGTTGCCATAAAGGGCAGCTCCTCCTGGAGGTGTTTCTCAATGACCTTTGGATATACCACAAGTCCGTCTGCAACGTTAATATATAATGATAAGAGTCCGTCTGTAGCAAGGAAGCCCTCAGGTATTGAAAGCCTTCTGTTTGCAGAGTCATCAAGGGTCCTTTCAAGCCACTGGCCTGTGGTGTTAAGGGCCGGGTTGATTGAGTCTGAGATTATAAAGCGGGCGATGGAGGCCATCCTTTCGCTCCTCATTGGATTTCTCTTGTAGGCCATTGCCGATGAGCCCACCTGTGACTTTTCAAAGGGCTCCTCTATCTCCTTCATGTGAGCAAGGAACCTGATGTCATTTGAGAACTTGTAGGCGCTCTGGGCTATTCCTGAAAGAACCTGAAGTACCTGGAAGTCCACCTTCCTTGAGTAGGTCTGGCCGGTGACGTGGTAGGTCCCAGAAAAGCCGAGCTTTTCTGCAATCTTCTGGTCAAGGTTCTTGACCTTTTCTCCGTCTCCGTCAAAAAGCTCCATAAAGCTAGCCTGGGTCCCGGTTGTTCCCTTGGCTCCCCTCAGCCTCAGGGTTGAAAGTATAAATTCAAGGTTCTCAAGATCTAGCAGCAGGTCCTGGATCCAAAGGGTTGCCCGCTTTCCTACGGTTGTTGGCTGGGCCGGCTGAAAGTGTGTGAAGCCAAGGGTTGGAAGTTTCCTGTGCTCCATGGCAAAGTCAGAGAGTAGCTTTATTGTGTTCACCAGCTTCTTCCTGATAAGAAGAAGTCCTTCCTTCATAAGTATAAGGTCTGTGTTGTCCCCAACAAAGCAGGAGGTTGCCCCAAGGTGGATTATCCCCTTTGCATCCGGGCACTGCTTGCCGAAGGCGTGGATATGTGACATTACATCATGGCGGATCTCCTTTTCCTTGGCCTCTGCCACTTGGTAGTTGATATGGTCCATATGGTCCTTCATCTGCTGGATCTGGTCCTTGCTTATCTTAAGCCCCAGCTCCATCTGGGATTCTGCAAGGGCGATCCAGAGCCTTCTCCAGGTCCGAAACTTCTTGTCCTCGGAAAAGAGTCTTTGCATTTCCTCCCCGGCATACCGCTTGCTTAGGGGGCTGATGTATTTGTCGTTCATGAAAATCACTCCGTTCGTGTAAGTAGAAAGTAGTTAGTGGAAAGTGGAAAGGAAAAACCAATTCACAAATCACAGTTCACAGTTCACAATTGTTTGGGTCGAACTTTGGGGCCTAAGATCCTTCGGCAAGCCTCAGGATGACAACAACATTGATATTACAGTCTTAGTCAAACCCTTCAGTAAGAAAGCCGAGGGGAACATTTTTTGAGGACATTACTTGGCCAAGCGGCCTGGAGCGGTCCGTGAAAAAATCGTTCCCGAGGGTTTCGAGACTGTGAATACGAGATGTCTCGACTTCGCTCGACATGACGATTAGGGTCGAGCTTTAGGGTCTTAGATTCTTCGGCAAGCCTCAGGATGACAATTGCCGGGTGCTTATGACATTTGATCTAGTCTTCCACTGGCACTTCCATTGGGTAGTCTCCGTCGAAGCAGGCCTTGCAATAAAGGTCCCCTCCTCCAACTGACTGGATCATTCCCTCTGTTGAAAGGAAGCCAAGGGTATCTGCTCCGATGATCTCCTGTATCTCCTCCACTGTGTGCTTGGTTGCAATCAAATGTTCCCTGTAGGGTGTGTCTATTCCAAAGTGGCAGGTGTGGGTCACCGGTGGGCTGCTTACCCTGAAGTGTACCTCCTTGGCTCCTGCCTCCCTGAGGATCTCCACAAGTCTTTTGGAGGTTGTTCCCCTTACTATGGAGTCATCCACTATCACTACTCTTTTACCCTCAATATTCTCCTTAAGGACATTAAGTTTTATCCGTACTCCCTGCTCCCTCTGCCTCTGGTTGGGCTGGATAAAGGTCCTTCCTATATACTTGTTCTTGATAAGTCCGATTTCATATGGAATTCCAGATTCCTTGGCATAGCCTATTGCAGCCGGCACTCCAGAGTCCGGAACTCCGATTACAACATCCGCCTCAACAGGATATTCCCTTGCAAGGGTCGCCCCTGCATTGTGCCTTGACTGGTACACGCTTATTCCATCTATCCTTGAGTCAGGTCTTGCAAAGTATATCAGCTCAAAGATGCAAAGCCTCTTCTTGACCCAGGTGTTCTGTCTGTAGGACTGAACTCCCTTTCCGTTTATCACCACTATCTCCCCATGCTCGATGTCCCGGACATACTTTGCCCCGATGGCATCAAGGGCACAGGTCTCCGAGGCCAGTACATATCCATTTTCCGTCTCACCTAGACACAGGGGTCTAAGGCCATAGGGATCCCTCAGGCCGATAAGCTTGTCCTCTGTTGTTATGACAAGGGCATAGGCTCCACGGATAATCTCCGCCACCCTCTTTATTGATTCAACTATGCCATTCTTAAGGCTTCTTGCAATAAGGTTAACTATTACCTCAGTATCAACATTGGTCTGGAATACAACCCCGCCATCCTCAAGCATGTCCCTAAGGGCCGATGCGTTTACAAGGTTGCCGTTGTGGGCCAGGGCTATATGGGTGTTCCTGTAGTTTACAATAAGGGGCTGGGCGTTTGTGACCCCTCCTCCACCTGAGGTTGCGTAGCGGACATGGCCGATTCCGATGTTTCCAAGAAGATCCCCGAAATCATCGGGATTCTCGAACACATCTGAGACCAGTCCCTGGTTCTTGTAGGTGAAGATCTTCCCATCCATGTTTGTTGCTATTCCTGCGCTTTCCTGTCCCCTGTGCTGGAGGGCAAAGAGGCCGTAATAGAGCTCCTCTGCACAATCCTGGTTCTTCTCTCGGTTATATACTCCAACAACTCCACATTCGTCCTTCATTTTATCCTTCATTAGGTTGGTCACCTTCATCCTCTCCTACAGTTCCAGTCTCTTCATTACTTCCTGGTAGGCCTCTTCTATTCCTCCAAGGTCCCTTCTGAACCGGTCCTTGTCCATCTTCTCACCGGTCTCCGTGTCCCAAAGTCTGCAGGTGTCAGGTGAAATCTCATCCGCAAGGATTATCTCTCCCTTGTGCTTTCCAAACTCCAGCTTGAAGTCAACAAGCTTAAGCTTCTTTGTAAGGAAGAAGTCTGAAAGGACCTGGTTTACCTTAAGGGCCATCCCCTTTATCTTCTCTATTTCCTCCTCAGTTGCCAGCTTGAGGGCCAGGATGTGTGAATCATTTATCAAGGGGTCTCCAAGCTCATCTTTTTTGTAGCTGAACTCAACTATTGGCTTGTCAAAGAGGATGCCTTCCTCGACTCCATAGCGCTTTGAGAAGGAGCCTGCGGAAAGGTTCCTTACAATAACCTCAAGGGGAACTATCTCAACTGCCTTTACTAGCTGTTCCCTGTCTGAAAGAAGCTCGATGAAGTGGTTGGGAACCCCTTCCTTTTCCAGCATCTCAAAGAGCATGCCGCTCATCCTGTTGTTGACTATCCCCTTGTCCAGGATTGTCCCCTTCTTTGCTCCGTTTCCTGCGGTTGCGTCGTCCTTGTAGTAGACTATGTAGCTATCCTGGCTGTCTGTCTTGTATACCTTTTTTGCTTTTCCTTCGTACAGCATTTCAAGTTTTTTCAAGAAAATCACTCCGTTCATTAAAGTAGAAAGTTGGACAGTTGGTCAGTTGGTTAGGAAATACAACTAACAATGAATAATGAACAATTGATAGGGTCTAGCTTATGGGTCTAAGATTCTTCGGCAAGCCTCAGAATGACAATAATGTCAATTCACTTTGTGAGAAAGCCGATGGGAACATTTTTTGAGGACATTACTTGGCCAAGCGAACTCCTCTTGTGCCCAGCGATAGAATTCCTTGAAATCTTTGATTTCATTGGAATTCATCGAAAGGGTATGAGCGGTCCGTGAAAAAATCGTTCCTGAGGGTTTCGGGGCTGTGAATACGAGATGTCTCGGCTTCGCTCGACATGACGATTGGGGTCGGGCTTTAGAGTCAAAGATACTTCGGCAAGCCTCAGGATGACACTTCTCTTGTGTTGTTGCATAATGACAAACTCTAGTCATTTTTAACTTATTTTTGGTTAACATAATTAATGCCACTCAAATATTATACTGCAATACACTGAAGTTGTAAATGGAAACGGGATGGAAATGGTCCTTTCATGTTGACATAATTCCACAATGGGTGTATGATTAAAGGGTGGATTGTTATTTAATTAACATAATATGCCAGCACAGTGAACCGCCAACCCATTACATAAGGAAACCCTGCTTTAGGTTCAAAAATCAAACAAGATGAAGGAGCTGAGAAGAATGAGCAGACTGAGCATTATCACCCAGGACAAGGCCCAGGCAACTGTGGAGGACATGTACAAGGATCTTGAAAGAAGGATCACCGCATCTCCCCCGGGACTATGTCCAATCGACCTGTCTGCATCCTTTCTGAAGATGGCCCATGCCCAGACCTGCGGCAAGTGTGTTCCCTGCCGTGTGGGACTTGGACAGCTTATCAACCTTATGGAGGATGTACTGGACGGAAAAGGAAGCTTAAAGACTATTGACCTGATCGAGAAGACTGCAAGGAGCATATATAATTCCGCTGACTGCGCCATCGGCTACGAGGCTGCACATATGGTCCTAAGGGGTCTTGAGGGATTCAGGGACGACTACCTAGAGCACATTGAGAGGGACCGCTGCAACTTCAGCCTCTACCAATCCGTGCCTTGTGTATCCCTTTGTCCTGCAGGAGTGGACGTACCAGGCTACATAGCCCTGATAAACCAGGAAAGATATGACGATGCCATAAGGCTTATAAGGAAGGACAACCCAATGCCCCTTACCTGCGCCTATGTATGTGAGCATCCATGTGAGACAAGATGCAGAAGGAACATGATGGATGACTCCATCAACATAAGGGGTCTCAAGAGATTTGCAGTTGACAATGCAGGGAATGTTCCCCTTCCGGAGCCTGCTGCCAGGACCGGCAAGAGGGTTGCAATCGTAGGTGGAGGTCCAAGCGGACTTTCCGCAGCATACTTCTTGACCCTGATGGGTCACCAGGTTGACCTTTACGAAAGCAAGAACCACCTTGGAGGAATGCTCCGCTATGGAATTCCAAACTATCGTCTGCCAAGGGACCTTCTCCAGGAGGAGATCGACCAGATGCTCTCCCTTGGTGTCAATGTCCATATGGGCATAACAATTGGAAAGGACATTTCAGTTGTGGAGCTTAGGGAAAGGTTTGACAGCGTATACATCGCAATCGGAGCCCAGATAGACAAGAAGATCGGTCTAACGGGCGAGGATGCCATGGGAGTCCATTCCGCAGTTGATATCCTTAAGGATATCGGGGATGGAATCTATCCTGACTTTGAGGATAAGAGGGTTCTTGTCCTTGGAGGAGGAAACG
>Ga0334893_1002127_pt1 | contig 15814 bp, 14 predicted proteins | sample GraSluR3_MG_5_FD_207218 | JGI IMG/M metagenome (GOLD analysis project Ga0334893, IMG submission 207218) | Sludge microbial communities from methane-producing bioreactor in Wageningen University, Netherlands - Granular Sludge_09_05-R3 | ecosystem: Engineered > Bioreactor > Anaerobic >...
CGTGTCCGAGAAGCTGTTCGAAAACGGCGTATGCCTGCCCAGTGATACCAAGATGACCGATGAGGATTTGGGCAGGGTATGCAGTATTATCAAGGGGTTGTGGGGATAGAGATGCAAACAGATGTCAAAGCGAGAACAAAAACACCTGCGAAGCAAAACACCAAAGGTGGTTTATATAGAAGATATTTAAAAAGGCCAATGGACTTTGTCCTGTCGTTATGTGCAATCATCGTATTATCACCGGTATTCTTGATAGTGGCTTTATTGGTAAGGATAAACCTTGGCAGCCCGGTGATATTCAAACAGCAAAGACCAGGCCTTAACGAGAAGATATTTACTTTATATAAATTTAGGACTATGGCGGATGAGCGTGATGAGAATGGTGAGCTGCTTCCTAACCATATTCGCCTAACGAGGTTTGGAAGAGTTCTTAGGTCGACTTCTCTAGATGAGCTGCCGGAATTATTTAATGTCCTCAAAGGAGATATGTCTATCATTGGCCCAAGACCTTTACTGGTAGAATATTTACCTCTTTATGATGAGCATCAAGGACATCGGCATGATGTAAGGCCAGGATTGTCAGGATTGGCGCAAGTTAACGGTAGGAATTCCATAAGCTGGAATGAAAAATTTGAACTGGATATCAAATATATTAAAAATATAAGCTTCGTAAATGATTTGAAAATCATATTACTAACACTAAAAAAGGTCTTATTGAGAGAAGGCATCAGCCCGGATAATGCCATCACAATGAAACCATTTACAGGCACGGATAAATAAAGGTTTTCCGCTTGAGGTGAATAGATGATATGATAGGAACCGAAAATATGGTAAAACATAAAGAACTATTAATAATAGGTGCTGGTGGTCATGGAAAAGTTGCAGCAGATATAGCAAGAAAAATGCGAAGGTGGCAGCGGATTAAATTTCTTGATGATAATGAGAATATCAAGTCTGCTATGGGGATAGACGTTATAGATATAACAGACAGTGCAGCCAATTATATTAGACAATATGACATTTTTATTGCAATAGGATGCAGTAAAACAAGAGAAAAAATACAGGAACAGCTTCTCATATCAGGAGCTAATATACCAAGGTTAATTCATCCTTGTTCAATTATTGGGGATAATGTAGAGATTGGGATTGGTACAGTGATAATGGCCGGAGCAGTGATAAACTGCTGCAGTAAAATAGGCAGGGGATGTATTATTAACACCGGTTCAACAATAGGTCATGACAATACCATTGAGGATTATGTTCATATATCTTCAGGCGTACATACCGCTGGCACGGTTAAGGTGGGCAAAAACACATGGATAGGGATTGGAAGTGTGATTAGTAATAACATTAATGTTACGGGTGGATGTGTAGTTGGGGCGGGGACAGTGATAGTTAAGGATATAATAGAAGCTGGAATTTATGTCGGAGTTCCTGCGAGGAAAATAGCTAAATAATAAAATTATGAGGGGTCTGTAATGTTCGGTTCATGGATAAGAAGAACGGGGTTTTGGGCACTGGATGCATTGAAAGGTGGAACAATTCGAAACCATTATAACGATATTGCTGATAAAATGTCGGGTAGTTCTAACGATAAGAGGAAACAGCAGCTTGAAGCATTATTAGAGCATGCAAAGAATACCACTCCGTTCTATAGGAAACTAAATTCGCAAAAACCGCTCAATAGTATTGAGGATTTCCCCATTGTGACGAAAATGGATTATAAGGAGCAGTTTAATGCTTTTCAATCAGAAGCATATTCGGACAAGCCCAAACATCAAATGTCCACCAGTGGGTCTACCGGGACACCATTTACCGTTAACCAGGACTTGAATAAACGTAAAAGGGTCTTAGCAGAGCTTATATATTTTAATGAAATATGCGGGCAGAAACTGGGGGATAAGTATATATATTTCCGTGTTTGGACTGATATGAATAAAAAATCTAGATTGGAGCAACTAATGCAGAATATTATTCCGGTTGACATCTTGCATTTGGATGATGCCAGTTTAGAGGAGATTCGCTGTCTTTTAAAGCAAGATAAATCTATCAACAGTGCCTTGGCGTATGCCTCTACTTATGAACATTTGGTGAATTACCTAATCGCTTGCGGTGATAATCCTGACATGTTTAATATCCGTTTATTCGTTACGAGTTCCGAAGTGTTGGATATGCAGTTTAAGAAACGTATTAAAGAGACGATTGGTTGCGACATTGTTGATCGTTATTCCAATCAAGAGAATGGTATTATTGCTCAGACACTGGATATGTCCGATGAGTTTATTGTAAACAAATCCAGCTATTATGTAGAACTATTGAAGCTAGATTCGGATGAAAATGCTGATGACGGTGAACTTGGCCGCATAGTAATTACTGATTTGTATAATTTTGCTATGCCTATAATACGTTATGATACTGGAGATCTGGCTAATAAGTGTGAAGTAAATTATGATGGCGCAAATAAGTTTAAATCTGTTCAAGGAAGGCGTGTAGATACAATTTATGATACGGAAGGGAATAGGTTAACGCCGATATCAATATGCAATTATATGTGGGGATATACAAAGCTAAAACAATATCAATTCATTCAAGAAGGAGCGAAAAAGTATACACTTAAAGTGAATGGTGAGGAAGGAGTATATACTAAAGAAGATTTTGAAAAAACCTTAAAAGGCATTTTAGGATCTGATGCAGAAATTGATATACAGTTTGTAGACACTATTCCCGTACTCGCTTCGGGTAAGTTCAAAAAGACAATTTGCAATTATAAGCCTGGAAATTAATATAAAGATGTCTAAAGCAGCGAATAATCAGTCGGGAGTGAAAAGTATGCTTGTTTTTGGGGATCTAGCTTGTCCAACCAAAGAAATGGCATGGGAACTGAAAAAGGAGATAAAGAAGGCCGGGATTTTCGATAATAAAAATCTGATACTCGGTAATTTGGAAGGCGCATTGGTGGAAGATGATTTTCATGATAGCACAAGGAAACTGTATAACTGTAATAGCGTGATAGAAATATTTGATAGTCCTATAAAGACTGTTCTTTCAATAGCGAATAATCATATGTATGATTATCCTGATAGAATTCTAGATACTGTAGAGTTACTCAAAAGTAAAGGTATTAATTGCGTCGGGCTAAATGACGATAATCAAATAATCAAGCCATTAGTCTTTAATCAAGACGACAAAAGATATGTGGTATTTGCACACTGCTGGAATGTTATGACCAAGATTGTGCAGAACAAACAGAATGATTTGAGAATTAATAGTAGTAGTTACAACGAACTAGTTGAAAGTGTGAAACGCGAAAGAGAAGCAGATATGGATTCATATATAGTAGTTTATCCACATTGGAATTTTGATTATGAAAAGTTGCCATTTCCGGCACATAGAAAGCTCTCAAAGAAATTAATAGATGTGGGCGCAAACGCGGTAATCGGGGGACATTCGCATTATGTTAATGGTGGGGAAGTGTACAACGGTGGTATCATAATATATGGGCTAGGCAATTTTTTTATACCTGACGGAGTGTTCTTTAACGGAAAGCTTATTTTTCCTGAATTTTCGCATTTAACATTAGTTGTTGATATAAAAGAGGAGATAAAGGATAGTATATGTTATTGGCTAGAAGTTAGATCGGATGACGAGGTAAGCTTAAGGCTTAAAAAAGTCGAGAGTTTTATTGACGGGGAATTGATAAATAAGTATTCCCCGTTTAGGAAGATGACGGACAAAGAATACCAGCATTTTTTTAAGTGCAATAGAGAAAAGTCTTTGCTTGTACCAATTTGGTGGTCGTATGAAAGTAGTTTTGTAAACTCGCTAAAAGATATTTTTATTATTTGCAGAATTAAAACATTACGGTTACTTAAAACAATACTAAGAAAATGGTAGGTAAATCTATGAAAATACTGATAATTACTAATGATTTCGGTGGTTTATATAACTTTAGAAAAGAATTAGTGGAAGCGCTGGTAACGGAGTATGAGGTTACATGTGCATTACCAGACGATTCTAGAAAGACTTGGTTTAATGAAATAGGATGTAATTACATTGAGACATCGTTAAGCAGACGGGGTAAAAATCCAATTACTGATTTTAAGTTGTTTATGAACTACATGAAAATAATAAGACAAGTAAATCCTGATATTGTTCTTACTTATACAATTAAACCGAATATATACGGAGGTATTGTATGTAGGATGCTACATGTGCCATATATAATAAATATCACTGGGCTTGGGACTGCGGTTGATAGTAGGGGCATATTACATAAGCTAACTGTGTTTTTATATCGTATAGCATTAAAAAAGGCGAGCTGTATATTCTTCCAGAACGGAGAAAATCTCGAATTCTTCAAAAACAAGAACATTATTGCAGGCAGGTATAAATTAATTCCTGGCTCAGGTGTGAATCTCAAACACTTTTATTTAATGGACTATCCAAAAGATAATGTAATAGAATTTATGTTTATTGGAAGGATTATTAAAGAAAAGGGGATAGAACAGTATTTGCAAGCTGCTGAATACATAAAAGGCAAGTATCCTAATACTAGATTTCATGTTATTGGCCCTTGTCAAAGGGACTATATTGATAAACTTAAAAAGATGCATAAGAAAGATATAATTATTTATCATGGCAAACAGGATGATGTTCGTAAATTTCATAAGATTTCGCATTGTACCGTTCATCCTACATATTATCCGGAAGGCATGTCCAATGTACTTCTTGAGAGTGCCGCATGTGGAAGGCCAATAATTACTACTGATAGAAGTGGTTGTAGAGAAATAGTAGATGATGGAATTAATGGTTATGTTGTAACACAGAAAAATATCAAAGACCTCATTGAAAAAATAGAGAAATTCATAAATTTAAGCTTTGAAGCGAAAAAACAGATGGGTTTAGCTGGAAGAGCCAAAGTAGAGAGAGAGTTTGATAGGCAGATTGTAGTTGGCGCTTATCTAGAAGAGATTAGTAATTTACAGTAAAGAGGGCTTGATGATATGAGTGAACCAATTAGAGTTCTACATGTACTCGGTCGCCTAGATCTTGGTGGAGCTGAAAGTAGGACTATGGATATTTACAGAAAAATTGATAGAAGTAAAGTTCAATTTGATTTTGCAATTCATACCGAAGACAAATGTTTTTTTACTGATGAGGTAAAAGCGTTAGGAGGAAAAATTTTTAGTTTTCCTAGATTTAATGGAAAAAACTATTTTCAATATAAAAAAAGTTGGAATAAATTTTTTAGAGAGCATCCAGAATACCGCATTGTTCATGGACACCAGACTACTACAGGTTTTGTTTACCTTAAAGAAGCAAAAACCAATAATGTTCCGATTAGAATTGCACATTCTAGGAATTCGAATAAGGAGAACTTAGCAAAAAAACATTTATGCAAGTTATCGAAATTATATGCAACCCATCTGGTTGCTGTTTCAAGTATAGCTGGAATTAGTGAATTTGGGTTTAAAGCTGTTATTAATGATTTAGTAAAGATATTACCTAATGGAATTGATGCGAAAAAGTATTCATTCAATAAAGAAGTAAGAAATATGAAAAGAAAAGAACTTGGATTAAAAGAGGAAATATCAGTTTTTCATATTGGAAGATTCCACCCACAAAAAAACCATATGTTTGTGTTAGAAGTATTTAAAGAAATTCTTAGTTTAGAACCTAAAGCTAAATTGCTCTTAGTCGGAGATGGAGAATTAAGAGATGAAATTGAATATAAAATATATGATATGAAAATCGAAAATTCTGTTACTTTAGCAGGTATACGGTCTGATGTTCCGGATCTTTTACAGGCAGCTGATGTATTATTATTTCCGTCTTTTTATGAGGGTTTGCCAGGCGTTGTTCTTGAAGCACAAGCTGCTGGATTGCCGTGTGTAATATCCGCTTCAATTACTAGTGAAGTGGGGATAACTGATTTGGTGGAATATGTATCTTTAGATAAAGACGCTCAATACTGGGCTGATAAACTAATATGCTCATTGAGAAATTACAAAAGAAGAAACACATACCATGAAATTGTACAGGCTGGTTATAATATTGAATCAGTTTCAAAATGGTATCAAGATTTCTATTTAAATCAGCTTAGTATTAATAGGAATATTCCAAATAGGAGCATACTGAAATGATTTCTAAAACAAAGAAGTATATACATTCAATTAGTTTACTAATAAAAAATAAGTTGAACAGAGAAACGCTAACAAAGCTTTCAAACAAAGAATTTGTTCGGAATGTATTTACAGTAGCATCAGGTACAACCGCAGTACAAGCTATAACAATAATGTTTTCTCCTGTTATAACAAGACTTTATGGGCCAGAAGCATTTGGCGTCCTGGGTGTCTTTAATTCCATGGTGGCTATTGCTACTCCTGTAGCAGCATTAACATATCCTATTGCAATCGTGTTACCAAAAGATGATTCTAATGCTAAGGGTTTAATTCGTTTATCCCTATATACTTCGTTAGTAATTGCTACTCTAGTGACATTGTTGTTTGCTATATTTGGCGATATAGTCGTAAACTTACTTAAGATTGAGGTGCTGTCTCAATATCTAATGCTCATACCATTAGTCATGATTTTTTCTTCAGGAACTCAGGTTGTACAACAATGGTTAATTCGGAAAAAACAATTTGCTATAAGAACAAAAGCTGCTATCGCGCAGGCACTTTTGGTTAACGCCACAAAATCAGGCCTTGGTTTCTACTATCCGATTGCTTCCACTTTAATAGTTATTGCAACATTAGGCCATGCGCTGCATACGTTAATACTTGTTGGAGGTGCGCGAGTTGTTTCGCGAAAAACAAGTCAGGATAGAACACAATATCAACAACACAACTTTGTGCATCTAAAAACACTTGCAAAAAAGTATGGGGACTTTCCAAAATACCGTGCACCAGAAGTCCTTATTAATGGAATTTCACAAAGCCTTCCGGTATTGATATTAACGGCCTTTTTTGGTCCGGCAACAGCAGGTTTTTATGCAATCGGAAAAAGAGTTTTGAAACTGCCAACTCAATTAATAGGTAATGCTATTGGGGATGTTTTTTACCCCCATATCGTTGGTGCGGCACACAACCATGAAAGAATAGGGAAGATTTTAAAGAAAGCTACTATGGCGCTAGCAGTAGTAGGCATTATTCCTTTTGGTATAATATTTGTTTTCGGTCCAACTTTGTTTAAAATTGTATTTGGCACCGATTGGGTAATGGCAGGGAATTATGCTAGATGGATGTCTCTATGGTCATTTTTTGCTTTCATTAATAAGCCAAGCGTAAAAACATTGCCCGTCTTATCGGAACAAAAATTTCATCTAAATATTTCGGTTATAAGTATTATTACTAGATTAGGCGGGTTGTTGATTGGAGCTTGTTTTTTGCAAAACGATTTAGCTGCTGTAATTTTCTATAGTCTGGCAGGAACCGTGGTCAATATAATTCTTATTGCTATTACAATTAAAAAGAGTTTACTATTTGATCAAGATAATAGATTTTGAATCATATAGAAATAACAGATTTATTTGCCGGAGGATATCAAAATATTATAGTTTAAAGGTGGAGGAAGAAATGAATAACATAGAGATAATTTTAAAGGAAATTTATAAATATGTATATTCAACCATTGACAGAGTGTTAGGCTATCTATTTTTGAAAAGGAAGTTCTATAAACGTCATGGGTATCATTTGAATTTGCATAACCCTCAAACCTTCAGTGAAAAAGTTGTGTGGAAAAAAGTAAATGATAGGAATCCCCTATTACCTGTCACCGCAGATAAATATAAAGTAAGAAAATATCTTACTGAAAAGCTCGGAGATAAAGATGCTAAAGAAATATTGATACCTCTGCTATATGTGACGGATGATCCTAAAACAATCCCTTTTGATAAGCTTCCATCACGATATATTATTAAGTCGAACTTTGGCTCGGGGCAAAATCTTATTGTTAATGAAAAATCAGCTTATTCAAAAAAAGAAATAATCGACACCTGTCAAAAGTGGTTAAAAAAATCATATGGTGTTATGTATCACGAATGGGCTTATCAGCAAATTGAAAGAAAAATTGTCATAGAAGAATTGTTATTGGACGAAACTGGTAATATACCCAAAGATTTTAAGTTTTATATTTTTAGAGGGAAATGCAAAATGGTACTAGTTATTTGTGATCGATTTAGTGAATTAACAAGAACTCTATACTCTAGAGAGTGGGAAAAGGTTCCTGCTAAATACAAGAGTAAAAAAGATGCTATTATTAATAAACCACATAATTATAAAGCAATGCTACAACTGGCTGAAAAACTTGGGAAAGAGTTTGATTTTGTACGTGTTGATTTTTACTCCGTTGGAAATAAAGTGTACTTTGGTGAAATGACACACTATCCTGGCTCGGGAATGGGTATATTCACTCCACGGTCGTATGATTTAGAGCTTGGAAAAAACTGGGAAATAATTCCGCGCTATTGGACCTAGTTTCTGAAAAGTCCTGCTCATTTAGAAAAGCAGATTAGTTCTTAGGGAGGTGTAAATAATGGCGGAAATGATTAGTGTATGCTTTAGAGATACGCAAGATAAGGAAAAAATAATATTAAAACTGAAAGGTATGAATGATAGACTTACGCCAGAAAATATAACTTTCAGTAATCCCAAATTTATTAGCCCGGATGATAGTATGATTAGCGCAGTATTTAATCCAAATAGCACGGTTCACATATCAGGGGATGAAAGTGGTTTTTATTTAGGAGAGGTCTTTGAACAGAGGATATGGAATAAGTCAGGAACACCTTCCCCTGATGGAACATATGCTATGATTCGCAGCAATAATAAAATTGTTGAAGCAATAACAGACGCAGTTGCATCAAGAACGCTATGGTATTATTTTGACCAAGAGAAATGGATTGTTTCAACATCGCAAAGGGCGATTGTAATGTTTTTGGGCAGCTTTGAGTTTAATGAAAAAGTTATACCCTGGATGCTTTCTGCAGGCAACCTTGGACCAGGGTTTTCGTGGGATAATAGAATAAAACATATATCTCCTAATACAATAGCAAAGCTTGATCGTATGCAATGGAAACTGAATATAAATAAAGAAGAAATTGAATTTAATCAAATTAAGTTATCTGATAAAGAACATAGAATACGCCTGGAAGAAGCTATTAAAGAAACATTTGGGAGTATGGATATTAACGCTAATCACTGGGTCCTACCCCTATCAGGGGGATATGACAGCAGAGCGCTTCTTATGTTTTTAATGGGAGAGAATAATATACGAACAATCACTTGGGGAACACAATATGCGTTAAATCAATCATACAGTGATGCAGTGATTGCAAAGAAACTTGCTCAAGCTTTAAATATTAAGAATACATATTTTACATTAGATAATGGAGAAGTAGATGTTCAAACAGTTATAAAACGGTTTATTGAAAATGGTGAAGGACGTATTGATCATATTTCAGGGTATATTGACGGATTTAGCCTATGGCAAAAACTATATGATGCTGGGGTTGAAGGTACGATTAGAGGCGATGTACCATGGCCGACTTCATACCCATATAATATGAAAGATTTAAGGGGCATACTGGGCTTTAGGCTGTGGGATGATTATGAGAACTTACCAACTTTAACCGAATTAGGTTTACCGCAACAGAATTGCGTAGAAATTTTTTCGCAGAAGGATCATGAAACATTAGAAATGGCTAGGGACAGATTATATAATTCGATTAAAATGCCATTTGTTTTATCGGCTCTTAACGATTTGAAATCCTCATATGGAGAATTAATGAGTCCTTTTCTCTCTAAAAATATTCTTAAGGTAACTTTTACATTACCTGATCATTTAAGAAATAATAAATTCTTATTTAAAGAAATAGTAAATGACCTAAGCCCACCAATTGCGTATGCAAAGTATAAATCAAATATAAAAATAGAGGAATTTGTAAGTAACGAAGGGGTTAGAAATGTAGTTTTTGAGAAAATTGCAAATTGCGATATTGAAATATTTTCTCAAATATATATAAGATTTATATTGGAGAAACTCCGAAATAATAAGCATTCATATATGAAAAAGCACATTAGAAAAGCTAAAGCCCGGTTAAGCCCGTATATATCGAAAAAAATCAAAAAGCGGTTAAGAAATCACGTGACAAAATATAACATAAATTTTGATTTATTGGCATTTAGAACAGTGATAATTATAGAAATGTATAAGTTATTATGTAAAGATAAAAATTTCTAACCAAGTAGATCAACAAAAACATGATTGGAGTAGACATAATGGATAATAAAAATACAATAATAAAGGTTTTGTTTCTTCTGTCGAATCTATCAGGTGGTGGTGCCCAGCGTACAATTGTAAATTTGCTTAAAGGTTTAGATAGAAGAAAATTTATGCCTTCCTTAGCATTGCTAGATTATAACTCTAATGATGCTTATGCCTCGTTGATTCCATCTGATATTGAAATTATTAATCTTAATTCAAGGGGGAGATATGCGGCTTGGAAAATCAAACGACTAATAGAATCTAATGAACCCGATATATTATTTTCAACTCTTCCGCAAGTTAATTTTGCAGTATGGTTAGGCAATAAAATCTCAAAGAAATCCGTAAAGCTTATATTAAGAGAGACAAATTACCGAGATGTAGAAACAAACACTACAGTTTTCAAACAAAAACTATATCAAAAAATGTATAAGGATGCGGACAAGGTTATCGCATTGTCTGAAGGGGTTCGGAAGCATATGGTAAAGACTTATCGATTGAAGGAATCAAAAGTAATTCGCATCTATAATCCAGTCGATATTGAGAACATTAAGAAGCTAAGCATGGAAATATGTAATATTAAGTATACAAAAAAATTTAAGTTGATAGCTTGTGGCAGGCTTGCTAAACAAAAGAATTATTCAATGTTGGTTAATGCATTAAGTATGCTAAAACAAAAAGACTGCTCAGACTTCGAACTCTTTATAATGGGTACGGGTCCGGATGAGGCAGAAATAATTAAGCTGATAGAAACTAAAGGTTTAAAAGAGAATATAAAACTTATTGGTTTCCAAACGAACCCCTATGCTTATATGAAACAAGCAGATTTATTTGTTCTATCTTCTTTATGGGAAGGATTTGGACATGTGGTTGTTGAAGCTATGGCTTGTGGAACTCCTGTGCTTTCAACGGATTGCCCACATGGTCCTAGAGAGATTCTTGAGAATGGGAAATATGGATGGCTGGTTCCAAACAATGGCTCTGATCAGTTAGCCGGAATGCTGGAATACTTGATGTTTGAACCTAATGAAATCAATCTGATGTCAACTAAAGTGTGTGAAAGAGCCAAAAGTTTTAATTTTACAAATATAGTACAACAATATGAAATTATATTTATAAAGGTAAAAGAAGAGTAACCACGCAGTTATGATATACTAACTGAAGCACTATTATTGGATGGAGGTTTTTATGAACGCAGGTATATATGCTTTACCAATAGCTCTGATATTATGTGGATTTATAATATTTGCTGAAATGATTCGACATCACAAAAGATTTCAAATCGACTTATTGTTTGGCGTTAGTGTTATTTACTTAATATGTTTTGGAATAGTGCCGGTTTTTATTTTTAAAACTGACTTATCATATTATTCTGATATGCACTGGATTAAACGGATACCGCAAGAAGATTCGGCTTATTTGTTTGCTGCGATTACTAGCTTAATAGGATATGTTCTAATACTAACAGGGTATCATTTTGCTAAACGAGTTAGGATTTCTAGAAAAGCTTCATATAAAAGTCTGTATGGCAAAAAAATTAAAGGTAAAGTAAGTATTATTTACCCTGAAAGAAAGATGTCTCTTGTTGCAATGTTCTTATTTATGCTTGGAACAATATCTTTACTAATATATGTATATTCCATAGGAGGTATAAAAATTGCCCTTGAAACAGCGTCCTTATATAGAAGTGGAAGGGGGCCTATTGCTTCACGATGGCTTTTTCTAAAAAATGTTGCACCATTAGTAATGATTGCTTCGTATTTTTATTATGCATTAAGATTCAATGAGACAAACAAGCGCAGGCAGTATACTATATTATTTGTTATATCATTTGTTATATCGTTGTATTTATTAATGCTATTATCGGGAAGATTATCATTAGTAAGGTATCTTGTGATATTTCCACTCTTTAGGGTTTTATATAAGAAGAAAGGAAATATTAGATTTATTATAATCAGTGTGGTTTTGGCTCTATTGATAATATTGTTCGGGGATCCTCTTTTTCGTGCATTTAATGACCCAACTCGGTTTTTTTATTATATTCACTCTGTAAGAATGAGTATCAGTGATATTTCAAGGTTAGTATTGACCGAGTTCTCATTTCCATATATTAATTTAGTTAATTTATTATCTTCAAGTAGAGAGGTTAATTTCAGATTTTTTTCAGATATTTTTATTGGAATAGCAACACTATTGCCGCAAAGCCTTTTGGGTATTAGAACTCCTGCCACATTGTCAAGAATAAATACAAACTATTTTGGCACATTCGGAACTATACCCGTTGATTTAGTATCTTTCGGCTATTATAGCCTTAGTATACCAGGAGTTGTTTTGGTTACTTTTGTTTTCGGAATCATTATACGGCTTTTTGATGTTTTTTTCCCACCGCAAAAAACAGCTATAGAGTCAATTTTTAGGGCAGCTTGGATAATATTTTTAGCTTTTAGAGTGATGTATGGAGATGTAAGCCTGATCGTGCAAGGTGGTTTTGAGTTATTTGTAGGAACAATTTTGTTAGCTAACATTAGAACAAAGCAATATGAAAAGGCTAATTAGTTTATAATTAAGTTAATAATTCTTATATATTAAAAAGATAGTACAATAGTTCAATGACATAGGAGTAAAAGAAAAATGTTCAAAATAGCAGTAGGATGGACAGGCTATGTTGGTATGGTGGCGGGTGTATGCTTTGCCGAAGTGAGCCATCAGGTTACCTTTGGTGATGTTGATGAAGAAAATGCAAATAAAATGAAGAAGGGTATACCTCCAATTTATGAAACGGGTTTGGAAGAGCTGATATGAAAAAACAATGCTTACGAGAGGCTTAATTATACCACTGATTATAAAGAAATATACAGGGATGCGAATGCGACATTTAAAGGGACGGGTACACCGAGCAGCCGGACGGATCGTAAAACCTATCCTACATAGCATCAAAGGTACCGGGTACCACCCGGGTTTTGTCGAATGCAAGGATTACATTGAAATATTAAACTAGGGGGATAGAGACATGAGGATTACTGTAGCAGGAGTGGGGTACGTTGGCCTTTCCATTGCGGTATTGCTGGCTCAACATAATGAGGTATTAGCAGTTAGTACGACGCCATCGAAGGTAGATTTGATAAATTCTGGTAAATCGCCCATAGTAGATAAGGAAATTTCAGAATACCTTAAGAGCGGCAAGCTTAACCTGACGGCTACCTTGGACAAGGAAGGGGCTTATAAAAACGCGGAAATAATTGTAGTCGCTACACCCACTAATTACGACACTAATCTTAATTATTTTGATACTTCATCGGTGGAAGAAGTAATTAGCATTGTAATGCAGGTCAACCCAACCGCCACCATCGTAATTAAATCCACGGTGCCTGTTGGCTTTACAGAATCCCTGCGAGAGAAGTATAATTGCGATAATATTATCTTCTTGCCGGAATTCTTAAGAGAAGGTAAAGCACTGTATGACAACCTCTATCCGTCCAGGATTGTTGTAGGCGATAGCTCGGAGCGTGCCAGAGTCTTTGCTAATCTCTTAGCGGAGGGGGCGCTGAAAGAGGATATTCCCATTCTGTATACTGGATCTACTGAGGCGGAAGCGATAAAGCTTTTTGCCAATACATATTTGGCACTGAGAGTGGCTTATTTCAACGAGCTGGACTCCTATGCGGAGATAAGGGATTTGAACACCCGGGAGATCATTGAAGGAGTTTGCCTGGACCCTCGAATTGGCAGCCATTATAATAATCCTTCCTTCGGTTATGGGGGCTATTGCTTGCCTAAGGATACTAAGCAATTGCTTGCAAATTATGCAGATGTTCCGCAGAACCTTATTAAAGCCGTAGTGGATGCCAACCGTACACGAAAGGACCATATTGCTGAAATGATTTTACGCCGCGAGCCAAAGCTGGTAGGCATTTATCGCCTTACCATGAAAATGGGTTCGGATAATTTCAGGCAGTCTGCCATCCAGGGAGTTATGAAACGTATTAAAGCCAAAGACATAGAAGTCGTTGTGTATGAACCTGTGCTTAAAGAAGCTGCGTTTTTCAATTCCCGAGTTATCCGCAGCCTGGACGAATTTAAAAGCATTTGTGATATCATCGTAGCAAACCGCATCACAGACGAAATAAAAGATGTACGGGAAAAAGTGTACACCAGAGACCTGTTTAGCAGGGATTGATGGCTAATTCTTTATTACAGGGGGCATTAAGTTGAATCATAGTGAATTAGAAATAGACAAAACATATCTCGTTACCGGGGCAGCCGGTTTTATTGGGTTCTTTTTATCTAAGTACCTTTTGGAACAAGGCTGCAAAGTGATTGGGATAGACAATATCAACGATTATTATGTTGTAAAATTAAAGTATGCCAGGTTAGAGAACCTAAAACCCTTTGAAAAGTTTACTTTTATCAAAGGAGATATTTCCGACAAGGAAATGGTAATGAAGACTTTTCGAGGGCATAAGCCTGATGTAGTAATAAACCTTGCTGCCCAGGTGGGGGTTAGGTACTCCCTTGAGAAGCCGGATGCATATATAAAGAGCAATATAATAGGCTTTTATAATATACTTGAAGCCTGTCGGTGCCATCCGGTGGAGCAACTTGTATATGCGTCCTCAAGCTCCGTTTATGGGGCGAACAAAAAGGTGCCTTTTCGCGAAACGGATTTTGTGGACAACCCCGTATCCCTTTACGCTGCCACCAAGAAGTCCAATGAACTAATGGCCCATACCTACAGCCATTTATACGGGATACCGGCTACCGGGCTGCGGTTCTTTACCGTTTACGGACCCTTTGGTAGACCTGATATGGCGTACTTTGCGTTTACCAACAAGTACTTTAAAGGCGAGCCGATAAGGATATTCAACAACGGCGATTTCGAAAACGACCTGTCCAGGGACTTTACATATATAGATGATGTTATAGAAGGGATTGTAAGGCTTCTTAGCAAGCCGCCGGAGAAGGCGGGAGGTGCCGCACCCCACAGGGTGTATAACATAGGGAACAATTCCCCTGAGAAGCTTATGTCTTTCATAGAAGCCCTGGAGAAGGCTTTGGGTAATGCGCTGGGCAGGGAAGTGGTCTTTGATAAGGTGTTTGAGCCGATGAAGCCGGGGGACGTACCGGCTACCCATGCATCTATAGATATGCTCAAGCAGGCGGTAGGGTTTAGGCCGAAGACCTCCATTGAAGAAGGGCTGCAGAGGTTTGCCGACTGGTACGTGGAGTATTACGGAGCAAAGTGAGGATTAATTTGTGTCAAACTGGAGGGATAAATAATGAGAGTACATAAGGCCATAATACCGGCAGCAGGGCTGGGTACGCGCTTTCTGCCGGCAACAAAGGCGCAGCCCAAGGAAATGCTGCCGGTGGTGGACAAACCCACTTTGCAGTACATAATTGAAGAGGCCGTTGAATCGGGTATCAAAGAGATTTTGATTATTACCGGCAGGAATAAAAAGAGCATAGAGGACCATTTTGACAAGTCGGTGGAGCTCGAGTTGGAGCTGGAAGCCAAGGGAAAGTACAAACTGCTTGAAGAAGTGCGCAG
>Ga0334893_1002128_pt1 | contig 15804 bp, 12 predicted proteins | sample GraSluR3_MG_5_FD_207218 | JGI IMG/M metagenome (GOLD analysis project Ga0334893, IMG submission 207218) | Sludge microbial communities from methane-producing bioreactor in Wageningen University, Netherlands - Granular Sludge_09_05-R3 | ecosystem: Engineered > Bioreactor > Anaerobic >...
TATTTAATCCCCTCCAATCCCTTATATTATACCACATTACCCAACATTACTCAATACCCAATATGGCAAATTTGACATTTTTTCAATAAAAAAAGCCCTGTTTTCAAGGCTTCTAAAGATCTTGGTATTTATTCAAGTGTCAAAAACCCGAGTAGACAATGGTAGCGAGTTTTTAAATAGCAAGGCTCTGGAACGTTCTGTTAAAAGGCCGGGTATTAAGCGATTTAAGCTGTATTATGCGCACCCATATAGCTCATGGGAACGAGGTTCAAACGAGAATGCAAACAAACTGATCCGACGTTTCATCCCAAAAGGAACGGATATCGGCAAATATAGACATAAAGACATTCAAAGAATTGAGAACTGGATGAACAACTACCCAAGAAAAATCCATGGATATAAAACGGCTAATGAGATGGCAGCATAATCAGGGGATGCCATAAAATGTAAGGCAATTAAACTTGCAATTTACTTGACGCTATCCCCTTACAAAAAAATATTGCATTTCTAAACAGCATTTGCTATAATACTTATAAGATAAAATTTATTTTTGATAAATGGAAATTATCAAGTGATATATTTTGCCGCACAGATTTTTATTAATATTAAAAGGAAACCGTTTTTATACCATGAGAGACAAACAATAAATAAACTTATGTTATTTGTGGAGTTAATGATGTTTAATAATAGCAATTTTTTTTATACACAGATGAAATTTTCGGGATTTGGTCAGAAACTGGGCCATGTTTTTAAAAGTAATTACGTTTGAACTTAAGATGCGATTTTTTCTGGGGAGGCTTTATGAGTATATCAAATCGGTTTGCGGAATTTGTTTTTGGACTTACATATAACGCATTACCTGAATCGGTGACTATTGAAGCAAAACGCAGGATATTAGATAATCTTGGCGCAGCAGTTGCAGGTTGTTCTAATTGGGCTTATCATGACAATCTACTTTCAGCTTGCGCCAGATTAGGCATTGGTGATGCTGATGTCATCGGCGGGTCTGAACAACGGTATTCTATTGCTCGAGCGGCAATGATTAATACTGCTTTTGCCCAAGCCGATGAATTGGATGATGGGCATGTGTATGCTGGTGTCCATGCTGGGTGTTGTGTAGTTCCTGCTGTCATGGTTATGGGGTCGCAAGTTGGTAAATGTGGGAAGGATATTATTACCGCAGTAGTTTTGGGTTATGAAATTGTATACCGCCTAGCCGTAGCAATGTGTCCGCATTTGGTTAGGAAGGGTTTTCATCCTTCATCAGTCCTTGATGTATGTGGTGTATTGGCTGCAACTGGTAAACTGATGGATTTGAGTATCGAAAAACTGACAAATGGTTTTGGCTTAGCTGGTTTATATGGGGCAGGTTTTATGGAAGCTACTGTAGCAGGACAGCAATCCAAAGGTGTGATGACAGGGAATGCTACTGCCAATGGTATCATGGCAGCCTATTTGGCGGATTGTGGCTTCGAAGGTACTTTGTCCGTATTTGAAGGACAAGCGGGTATGTTTCGTGTAATGAGTCATGATGTTGACCCGGAAAAGGTTTGTATTGGCTTGGGAACTGAATTCATAATAGGCGATACTTATAGTAAAATGTATTCCACTTGTCGGCATGCCCAAGCCGCAATTCAAGCTGCAATCGACTTACACAAGGAATATGGTTTTTATTGGAAAGATATTAAATCAATACATGTCGATACATATCAGGTGGCCAAGGATCTTACTGGTGATATTTATGAACCCAAAAATCAGGGTGAGGCAAAATTTAGTATGCCTTATGGTATTGCGCTGGGGTTAATTGAAGGTAACATAGCCTCATATCATATGAAAAAGGAATATTATATGGATAGTCTTTATTTGAATTTAGCAAAGCGAGTTAAGATTTTTGTGGATCTTAAACTAGAAAAAATGTATCCGGAGAAAAGATGCTCACGTGTTTCTATTGTACTGGAAGATGGAACCACATATAAAAATGAATGCTTTGACTTGAAAGGTTCTCCCAATAATCCTATTGGTTGGGATGAGTTAGTGGAAAAGTTTTCGGATAACAGCACACCTCTATTCGGATATGAAAAAGCTATGTACTTAGCCGAACGCATTGCCAATATTGAAAACGAAAAGAATATAGCGTCACTCTATTCCGAATTCTGTAAGTAGTGAATTGCAGTTATATTGTAGATGATTTGGGTTATGCATAAGATTGGAAAATGATGAGAAAGGGAGGAGATTATCTTTCAAACATACAATTATAGAAAGTCGTTTAATTAATGGTGCAATTATATGGTTGCTATAAAACTACAGGAGGGTTATACATATGGATGTTGCCAATAAGGAGAGACCAATGCCCATTAATAAAAAAATCATTTGGGTTACAGCTTTTATCCTATCGATTATCCATATCGCAAACGTTTGGTTAGTTTTTCCTTCTCACGTTATGCGCGGCGTACATCTTGGTTTTATTCTAGTTCTTATTTACTTAGATAAGGGTTATGATGTGAAGAAGAAGCTGAAATCTGTCATTAATATTGGAATAATGCTGATAGGTTTTGGTTCATGTATGTACTATGTATTTTTTAATGAACAATTGAGTATGCGCATGAATATTCTTAATAATTTTGATAAAGCGGCCGGTCTGCTGCTGATTTTGGTATTGCTAGACGCGACACGCCGAACAATCGGCAATGGCATGATGATCGTAACCGGGTGTTTTATTTTGTATTTGTTCATTGGACAATATCTGCCGGGGAAATTAGGACATGTTCCATATACTCTAGGACGTATTGCCGGTCATATGTATGTGGGCAGTAATGGAATATTCGGAACACTTATTCAAATGTCCTGTACATATCTTGCATTGTTTACGTTGTTGGGTGCATTTATGGACCAAAGCGGCGCCAGTAATGCTTTCGTTAATATTGCATTAAAAGCTACCGGACGTCTTCAGGGTGGTCCAGCATTAGCGGCGGTTATTGCTTCGATGCTCTTTGGTATGATTAACGGCAGTGCCGTTGTTAATGTAGTAACTACAGGTACCTTTACTATTCCAATGATGAAGAGTTTGGGGATACAAAAATTTATGGCTGCAGCAGCAGAAGCTGCAGCTTCTACAGGCGGTCAGCTGATGCCGCCTGTTATGGGTACCGGTGCATTTATAATGGCAGATATTACAGGAATTCCATACTCTACCATTATTGTAAAAGCTGCTATTCCGGCGTTTGTTTATTTTATTGGTGTATTCAGTGGCGTTTTCTTTTATGTAAAAAGGATGAACGTTCCCGCTATCAATCCGTCCCTTCTTCCCAGGGGGAAAAAAATAGTGTGTGACTTATATCTGCTATTGCCAATGCTTATTGTGTTGATTTTGATACTAAAACGGTTTTCTCCTCCTTATGCTGCATTATATGCAATTATTTCCGCTGTGATACTGATTATTATCCGAGGTTTTAAAAACATAAAAACAATTGGGGAAAATTTGGGATTATCCCTAATCAACGGTGCATTAAACTTATCAAGTATTGCGACCGGGCTTGCTTGCGCGGGTGTGATTACCGGTGCTGTAACTTTATCCGGTTTGGGTAATAAATTAGTTACATTTATAATCTTGGTTTCTAAGGGACAGGTTTTTATAGCATCTGTTTTGGTTGCATTTGCTTGTCTTATACTGGGAATGGGTTTGCCGACCTCGGCTGCATATGTTATTACTGCAACTATGGCCGTGCCAGCATTGGTGGAAATGGGCTTACCACTGTTCGCTTGCCATCTTTTCGTGTTTTATTTCGCAGTTATCGCACCCGTTACACCACCAGTAGCAATTGCTGCATATGCCGGTGCCAGTATTGCCAACGCACCTCCGACGAAATCCGGTATAAAAGCTTTTATATTAGCGTTGCCAGCGTTTCTGATGCCGTTTATGTTCTTGAATAATCCTTTGTTGTTAGCGGAAGGCCCTGTTTTAAATGTTCTTTGGGCTGGAATTACCGCTGTTTTAGGAGCTGTAGCCATCGGTGCCTGTAGCCAAGGATATTTATTTGGAAAGATAAACACAGCGCAACGTATTATTGTTGGCTGCTCGGCATTGTTAATGATCAAACCAGGCAATATCAGTGATATCGGTGGAATCGGCAGTATTGCAGCGGTCTTTTTATGGATTTATTTAGCTGATAAACGTAAAAAATAACATTTGAAAGGAACTGTAAAATGAGTTGTCTTAATTCTTTTGTTAAAAAAGTTCTTGCTCCAATCTGCTACGATACAATGCCGCCGGAAGTGATTGAGGTTACAAAATTATGTATTGCTGATGCCTTTGGTATCTTCCAGGCTGGTCGTGAGATGTCTGTAGCAGATAAAATAAGGAAAGCTCTCGGCAGAGAGGGTGTATTGGATAATATTGGGGATTTGGCCTGCTGGATGGGCGGTTCGATGCGGCTACTAGATTTGGATGACGGTCATCGTTTTGCAATGGGTCATCCCGGAGTTCCAATTGTTGCTGCAGCCGTGGCCGAAGTTTCTAATTCTAAAGAAAAAACAAGCGGCAAGTTGTTCATTGAAGCAGTAGTTAAGGCTTATGAAACCTATTGTTACTTGGGACGTGCAATTAATCCCTCGGCTTATTTAAGACGCGGGTTTGATGCAACAGGTGTATGCGGCGCAGCAGGAGCAGCTGTTGTTGTAGGTGTAATGCAGGGATTGGATGATGAACAGTTGACGAATGCGATTGCCATTGCCTGTACGTTAAGCGGCGGTTTGAACCAATATGTGGAAGATGGTTCATCTCCTAAGTATCTTTGCGCTGGTTGGGCTGCCAAACTGGGGATTTCAGCAGCCAGATTTGCCTACGATGGGTTGACCGGCCCAAAGGAAATTTTGGAAGGGCGTCTTGGTTATTGTCATGGTTTTTCACCTTCGCCTGATATGAAACATACTTGCAATCCAAGGTTGGAATGGGAAATTACCCATGTATATTTTAAAAGATACAGTTGTGTGCGCAGGATTCACACCGCATTAGATTGCATTGAATCTTTTATTAGTAAAGGGAAGTTAGTAATTAATGATATTGAACGGATTGATGTTATTGGAGGGCGTTTTATAGCGAGTGCGGGCGTCTATTCTCCCGACACAGAGGTAAAGGCGCAGACTAGTGTTCCATATACCATAGCTCTATTATTACGTTATGGTGAAGTTACGCTGAAACGTATTAAAGAGGATTTGGACGATGAGAAAACAGATAAGATTTCCCACCGTGTGAAGGTTATTGAAGCTGAAGAGTTCAACCAGTTAATGGAAAGAGAACCTAGTTTGTGGGGTGCTGTGAGAGTAGTGGTTCATACAAAAGATGGACGGCAATTAAGTGAGGAAAGTTTAATTGCAAACGGTGATCCAGAAAAACCGTTTTCAAAAGAAACACTGCATCATAAATTTATTGGTCTTTCCTCTGCTTTTTTAGGTAAAGAAAGGGCCGAAAAATTTTGGTTAGAGGTAGATGCATTAGAAACACAGAAAGACGTCTTTCAAATATTTATCGATACAATATGAAAATGTTTCAATGTACAAAATGTAAAAAAAGTTAAATTGAAAAAGATTATCCATAGAGATTAATTAATTTAAATAGGAGACAAATAGAAAGCGGTTTTTGTAATAGGCTGTAGCGCAAGCGCGTAATTACTGAGGTTAGGAGCAGATTTTTGATAAGTGAAATGAGGTTTAAGTATCAATCGGTCAAGGGTTTTTAGAGAATGGAAATCTGGATAGGCAATGGAATATTATCCACAAATCATAAAAGATAGTCAGTATGATATAGAAAGTGAAAAAGAGATACAGGAATAAAATGAAAATAGAGGATTATATGTATGAGGACTTAATAATTAGTACTTTTTCAGAGCAACAATATTAATTTTGGTTTTTCTATGCTAGTAAAGCGGGAAAAGAGCTGCGCTTTACGCATGGTTAAATAATAAAATGTAAAGGAGATTGTTGTATGAAAAAATTCAGCTTTGCAACCCTGATTATCTTTGTCCTGAGTACTGCTCTTGTTTTTACTGGTTGTGGTTCTAAACCTACAACTACTCCTGAATCCCAGGAGCCGGAAATTGAATCTGCATTTGAAGACACAGAGTATACTCTTCGTGTCGGTACGACTAGTGTAGGAGGTACGTATAATTTGGTCGCTACCGCTTGGACACAGTCTATTAGCAAACAATATTCAAACCTGATTTTTGATGTACAAGTCACCGGTGGTGCAGTTGGTAATCTTCAGCTGTTTGCTAATGGAGAGTTAGATCTTCCGCTCTCGCTTGCTATGACTATGGTAGAAGCAAGAGAAGGCGGTACTGATTCATTTCCTGATCCTGTCTATGTAGAAGCTTTAACTGCTATGTTTCCCGGTGCGCTTCATATTGTTGCAAGCACAAATTCCGGCATAACAAGTTTGGAAGATATCAAAGGTAAAAGCGTATCTATTGGTGAAATCGGCCATTCTACTATTGACGTTACCAGCGCTTTGTTTGAAGCTATGGGTATTGATATCGAAAAAGATATAAAGGCTTCCAGACTTAACCTGATGGATAGTGTTGATGCTCTATCAGATGGCAGAATCGACGTTATGATTTATCAGGGCGGGATTACGGTACCTCCTATAGTTGAAGCTACTACTACCACAGGCAAAGGTGTTTTGCTTTCGGTAAGCGATGAACTGATTGAAAAAACTAACCAAATCAATCCGGCTATTGCTAAAGTTACTATTCCAGCAGGCTCTTATGACAACGAGGAAGATATGAATACAGTCGGTGCTTGGAATTTTGTACTATGTGATCCAAGTATGGATGAAGAACTTGTCTATCATATTGTGAAAGGGATTTGGGATAATCATGATGAATGGCGGGATAATGTTGGCTGCTTGAGAACTTTGACACCTGAACTGGCTTGTTCGAATTGCCCTGTTGATTTCCATCCCGGTGCAATCCGTTACTTTAAAGAGATAGGAGCTTGGAAGAACTAAGAATGGTTGTTATATCAGGAGGGGGCTATGCCCTCTCCCTAGTTTTTCATTTTATCACGTTTATAATTTGTTGAAATATAGAAAAGGAGACTATCAATGAATGTGCAAAAAAGTCTTGATGAAATATTATGCCGATTTTTATCAGATCTAAAATTTGAGGACCTTTCAAAGTCGACGCTGGAATACACCAAACTACTTATTGTAGATTATTTTGCATCTTCAGTAGCAGGGTTTAAAGTGAATCGAAGGTTTAATGATGCGGTATTCAATGTGATAAACGGAATGGGCGGAACTCATGATAGCACTGTAATGTGTTATGGGAACAAACTGCCAGCAGCTAATGCGGCCTTTATAAACGCGGCATTTTCACACGGCGCTGATATGGATGATGGTCATCGTCGTGCTGGAGCACATCCTGGAGGGCCAGTTATATCATCGGTTTTAGCGGTTTCAGAAACGCTTCCGGTAACCGGGAAGGATGTTTTGCTAGCTATTGTTTGCGGTTATGAAGCGATGATACGTATTGCTGCTGCTGTTCAGCCCGAACATGTCAGCAAAGGGTTTCATTCTACCGGTACAGTAGGTGTTGCGGGAGCTGCTGTGGCGTGTGCGAAACTGATGGGAATGGGATATGAAGGTATTTTATATGCATTGTCTCTTTCATTGGTCCAATCAGCTGGTTTAATGCTTGTAACACAGAGTGGACAATCTTCAAAGCCGATCAATCCGGCAAGAGCTGCATATACAGGTGTGCTGTCTGCGCAACTGGTTTCAGCTGGTGCAGTTGGCCCAAGTGATCCACTGGAAAGTAAAAAAGGTTTTTTTCATGCGTTTGGTGAAAATATCAAACCGGATGAAATCACTCAAGATTTAGGAAGAGTGTTTCAAATAGAAGGGTGTTATATAAAACCGTATCCATGCTGTCGAGCAACTCATGCCGGAGCCGATGCAATGTTGTTTTTGAGGAAAGAGATAAAGTGTTCCGGTGATGTAAAAAAAATCGAACTATATATATATCCAAAAGCGATATTTATAGCCGGTGATAAGTGTAATCATGTGCCGTATAGTGTGGAAAGCAGCAAATTTTCATTGGCCTTTGCTATTGCCAGCATTCTTCACAATGGAAATATAAGTGTAGATGATATCATTAATTTTGATTCGACTGATCCGGAAATATTCGAAACCTGTAAAAAGGTTGTACTGATCTCGGATCCATCTACCGAAGATGTTGACGCTGGACGCCGTGGGTGCAGATTGAAGGTTATCCTGAAGGATCAGACTGTTTTGAGTAAAGAGATTATTATTCCGAAAGGTGACCCTGAATTCCCCATGACAATGCAAGACATTCGGAATAAATTAGCAGCATGTGGCAATGATATCCTATCTAAGAAAAAGCAAAAGACGTTATACCAGAATATCTGCAATCTTGAAACGGTGGTATCTTTAGATGGTTTTATGAATGATACGGTAGCCGATAACTTGGTTCTAGCAGATTTTTCGGATGGAAGTAATAATATGGGTTCCAAAAGGAGGCTGTAATATGGGAAAAACTATATTTGAAAAAATTATAGATGAGCATTGTTTATCGGGAGAATTGGTTGCCGGACAGGAAATTGCGATAAAGGTCGATCAGACACTAACACAAGATTCATTAGGTGCAATGACTTACTTACAGTTTGAAGCAATGCAAAAAGACCGTGTTGCTACTAAACTTTCTGTATCCTATACGGACCATCTGATGTTACAGCTCGGACAGGGGAATGCAGACATTCATAGATATCTTGAAACAGTGGGAGATCATTACGGGATAATTTATTCCAAAGCAGGAAATGGGATTTGCCATCAGGTCCATCTAGAACGCTTCTCCCGTCCGGGGAAAACACTCATCGGTGGAGATAGCCATACAGTTACTTGTGGTGCGGTTGGTATGGCAGCGTTTGGCGCAGGAGGATTGGATGTAGCGCTTGCCATGGGCGGGCTACCATTTCATATAACATATCCGAGAATAACTCATATAATACTGGAAGGAAAACTGGCACCTTGGTCGACGGCTAAGGACATTGTTTTAGAAATTCTTAAACGTATTACAACTAAAAATAACGTCGGTAGTATTTTGGAATATGGAGGTCCTGCCTTGCAGACCTTGACGGTACCGCAGCGCGCCACTATTGCTAATATGGGAGCTGAAACTGGAGTTACCACTTCAATTTTTCCGAGCGATGACATGACCAGGGAATTTTTAAAGGCACAAGGGCGCGAGGAAGACTGGATACCGTTGGCTTCAGATGCGGATGCAGCATATGATAGTGAGATCATAATCGATCTTACTAATATTGAGCCTTTAGTTGCTATACCTCATTCCCCGGATAAAGTAAAAAAAGTAACAGAATTGTCAGAACTAAAAGTAAATCAAGTTTTGATCGGAAGTTGTACCAACTCATCTTATCAGGATATGATGCGAGTCGCTTATATTCTAAAGGGTAAAAAAATCAACCCAAAGATCAGTTTAGGTATTGCACCTGGTTCCAAGCAGGTGTTATCCATGCTGGCTGAGACGGGCATATTGACATGGATGATTGATGCTGGCGCACGAATCCTGGAAAGTGGTTGCGGTTTTTGTGTGGGACAGGGACAGGCACCTGAATTGGGTGCAGTATCGGTACGAACAAACAATCGTAACTATAAAGGGCGTAGTGGTACTCAGGATGCGCAGGTATATCTCGTTAGTCCGGAAACAGCAGCGGCCACTGCGTTGACTGGACATCTGACAGATCCCCGTACCATAGGAATGGATTATCCGGATGTACCAATGCCTGTACAGTTCAAGACTGATGATAGTATGTTCCTTTTCCCTCGTTTTGAAAAGGAAATTTATCGCAGCCCACTGATAGGTGACCCCCCTACAAATACGCCTATGCCTGAATTTTTCTGTGGTGAAGTAGCTATTAAGGTCGGTGACATGATTAATACCGATGATATTATCCCCGGTGGTTCTGCAATGACTTATCGTGCAAACATAAAGAAATCACGCGAGTTTGTATTCCGATTTATCGATGACAAGTTTCCTATTCGCTGCAACCAAATTGTCAACAAAGGACGAATTCCTTTGATTGTTGCTGGCTTGAGTTATGGACAGGGATCATCAAGAGAACATGCTGCCCTTTGTCCCATGGCGATGGGCGTCCGTTGTGTTTTAGCAAAGAGTTTTGAGCGAATTCATCAGGCAAATTTGGTGAATTTCGGAATATTACCTCTTATATTTGAAAATGCGTCTGATTACAATCGCATCGATATTTCAGATCTGATTGAGATTGAAGACATTCATACCAGTGTTCTTTGTGATAACATAATTGTCATAAATCGGACTAAGAACGAAGCATATAGGGCAAAAAATGGTACAAATATACGTCAACGAAAGGTAATCCTTGCAGGTGGTATGTTAAACATCATATAAGCTAACTGATAATCTTTTTTGGGAGGATGAGTATGAATAAGAAAGCGATATTTGAAGTACTTGCTTACGGTTATCCTGGGAAAGGAACCGATGGTAGGCCTTTTGGCTGGAGTTCGTGCGCACTAGTTATAACTGAAGAAGCTAATATCGTAATTGATGCGGGAAGTTATTCCTCTAGGGGTGCCATCATAAAAAAGCTAAAAACATTTGGCCTTGAACCACATGACATCGATATGGTACTTTTAACGCATTTGCATCATGATCACATACAAAATATCGATTTGTTTCCACAAGCGGAATTCCTTCTAAATAAAGATGAGTGGGATTATGCTCTTAAAACAACTGATATGCCGTATCAAAAGCCGATTTTGATTCCTCTTATATCATTCAAGAAACGTTTTATTAATGATGGGGAAATAATTGCCTCTGGAGTTTCTGCCATGCTGACGTTAGCGCATACACCGGGATCGATGAGTTATTTAATACAGACTGAAAAAGAACGCATAATATTTTGCGGTGACGCAATTAAAAATCGTTTAGAATTGCGAACTGGAGATGTTGATATGACTTATGACGAACAGGCAAGCAAAGAGAGCATTGCTAATATTATTGCTTCGTGCGATAAGGTTCTAATGGGACATGACGGTATCTATTCTGTGAAGGGAGGCGCATTGAAACAAGTAACAGAAACTAGAATGATCCTGTGCTTCAGAGAAGGTATTACCTGCAATAACGGGAAAAAAACGGTTGCTGCGATTCTGGATGATTAGATACAAAAATTATTGAAATTGCGGAGGTGTTTTTAGATGTATAGAGAAGCGTTTACATTACCGTGTTCTATTATTCGTGGCGGAACGAGTAAAGGAATCTATTTTTTGGAAGGTGTTCTTCCTCCTTTAGGAGAAATCAGAGATCAGATATTACTTTCCGTATTTGGTAGTCCTGATCAGCGCCAGATAGATGGTTTAGGCGGTGCGAATTCCCTAACTAGTAAGGTGTGTATTATAGGTCCGTCCCAGCGGGAAGATGCGGATGTAGATTATACCTTTGGTCAGGTGAGTGTAGACAAAGCAATTATCGATTGGAAAGGTAACTGTGGAAACCTTACTTCGGGTGTGGGAGTATTTGCTATTGCCCAAAACTTGCTGAAGGTTACAGAACCTGAAACCACGGTTCGCATCTATAATACGAATTCTGATAAAATTATTCATGCTACCTATCAGGTAAAGGATGGTGCAGTATTATCCGATGGCAATTATTCTATACCCGGTGTACCTGGCACTGGTGCGAAAATAAAGGTTGAATTTTTTGATCCTGCTGGCTCAATTACAGGAAAGCTTCTACCTACCGGAAATGTGAAAGATAAAATTGATTTGGGCAAAAAGGGTGTTTTCACAGGTTCAATAGTTGATGCGGGCAATCCAGTAGTATATCTTATTCCGCAGGAGATTGGACTAAAAGGAACTGAATTGCCAACAGAGGTGGAAGGTATGCCGGAAAAGTTGGCGCTCATAGAGGAAATTAGAAGTATTGCTACAGAGATGATTGGTATTGTTAAAGACCGCAATCTTGCAACTGATAAGAGCCCGGCTTATCCCAAGATCGGCTTTGTCACACATCCTCAGGATTATATCAGTCCTGAAGGGAAATTGGTTCACAAGGACGAGGTAGATATTGTAGGCAGGTTGGCTTCCATGCAGAAAATGCATAGGGCCTATATGATAACTGGGGCGGTAAGTACTGGTGCAGCAGCAAAAATACCCGGAACCGTTGTGCATGATGTAATAAGTGAACGGGCAAAGTCTAGTGATACTCTGATTATTGGACACCCTTATGGGCCGATGGAAGTAATTATTGATATGAAAAACGATGTTATCATTAAAGAAGCTGTATTCCGTACTGCAAGAAAGATTATGGACGGAAATGTATATATTCCATATTCAAGAATAGATAATAGTACAAAGTAATTGATATAAAATTAAATAGTAGTAGTATCACTGGTAAGCTATTGTTATTTAAGAAGATTCCGGAATTGACGGTGCATAGTACAAAATATAAGACACACAATAGATTTTGAGTTTTTAATGTAACGTTTCTGAAAAACTACTGTCTACATGATTTTCATAAACGTAATTGAAGCATGTGACAAGGTCTGTGGATGTTTATTTGTTAATGTACGTGAAACAGATAATCTTTATTCATATCAAAGTTTTGAGTTAGTCGAGACGCAGTTGCCATATGAACTCAGAATATATGCCGGTTTTGCCGAAGCATGACACAAGCTGAAAGTCGTCCATAAACAGAAAAAACCATCTGTACGAGTATAAGTTTCGTATTAATGGAAGGTTTTGTTTAAAAAAAGCTATTTGCAATTTATAGGAGGGTGCATTATGAAACTCTTTTCAATAGGTAATATAGGTAATTTGCGCTTAAAAAATAGGGTTGTGATGGCTCCACTGTCCACAAATTTCCCCAATGCGGAAGGAGAGATTACGCCTGAATTTACCCAGTTTTATTTGGAACGTGCAAAAGGCGGAGTAGGTTTAATTATATTGGAATCCGGCAATGTGGATTATCCGATGGGAAAATCAGGTTATACCCAATTGCGTATTGACGAAGACCGGTTTTTGCCTGGTTTGTTTGAATTTATAGAAACGATTCATGAAACAGATACAAAGATAGCATTGCAGCTAAATCATGCTGGAGGTATGTTTGGCGATCGCGATCGCAGCGAGTTGGTTCCGTTTGCACCATCAGCTATGATTTATGGAAAAAACAGACGGATGGCGCATGCAATAACAATTGATGAAATTTATGAAATACAGACAAAGTTTATGAATGCCGCAGAACGTGCAGAACAGTGTGGATTTGATGCAATTGAGATCCATGGTGCGAACGGGTATTTGATAGCAGAGTTTCTATCTCCTTGGACGAATGTACGGACGGATTCATATGGAGGTTCTATCGAGAATCGTGCAAGGTTTGCAACAGAAATAGTGAAGGGTATTCGTACCAGAATAGGTTCTAAGTATCCGATTATATTCCGAATCAGCGGTGATGAATTAGTTCCAGGCGGAAGGCATCTTGATGAAACGATTGAAATAATAAAGCTGTTGAAAGAAGCGGGTATTACCTGTGTCCATGTGAGCGCTGGTAATAACCGTTTCCCACAACTTCCTGCCCGCCGGGGACATATTGAGCCGATGTCTTACAAACAAGGCTGGAAAAGTTACATGGCAAAGGAAATTGGTCAGTGCTGTAATATTACTACCATTGCTGTTGGCTCAATCCGTGATGTAGAAGTCGCAGAACGTATCGTAAATGAAGATGCAGATTTTGTTGCTATGGCAAGGCAGTTGATAGCGGATCCTGAGTGGGTTCATAAAGCAGAGAACGGTGGTAATATCCGAAGGTGTCTGAGCTGCAATGCATGTGTTATGCATCGTAGTTATTATGGAGGCAAGTTACGCTGCTGCGTTAATCCGCGCTGTGGTAAAGAATATCGTACTCCTCCTCCCGAACGGTATCCGACATCTTATCCCCGAAAAGTTGCTGTAGTAGGCGGTGGCCCGGCAGGTATGGAAGCAGCTCGTGTAGCTGCTATACGTGGCTTTGATGTAACGTTGTTCGAGCAGGCAGATCATTTAGGCGGCAATCTCATTCCCGCAGGCGGTATCGATCTGAAATACAAGATTTCCTGGTTAATAAATTGGCTGGAAAAAGAAATAGCAGATCTAAAAGTAGACATTCGGCTGGGTGTAACCGTTTCGCCTAAAATGTTAAAAGATTCCGATTATAATACAATCATTTTAGCGACTGGTAGCCAACCGAGAATTTCTCCTTTGGTACGGAATTATATAGAATATAATCCTGATACTGTCCATATTGTGCAAGCTATTGATTTGCTGGCTGGCAATATAAGCATTCCAACCGGATCTCGCGTTATTGTTCTTGGCGCTGGATTGGTTGGTTGTGAAGCTGCTTATAAACTTGCATCAGAAGGGCATAACGTCAGATTGTTGGAAGGATACCGGACTAAGAAGAATTTGATTAGTAATACGGATCAGATTAATGGCAATGAATTACTATTTGCCTTGGGACAGAAAAGGGTGCAGATCTGGGACCATACGCAGATAAGTACTATCTATGATGATTGTATTAAGGTTAATCATAAAGGAAACCTTGTTAAGTTGCCTTATGATATTTTGGTGCTTGCCCAGGGTCAAAAAAGTTCTATTGAACTGGCGAAAGCCCTTAACGATTCCACTAAACAGATTTTTACAGTAGGAGATTGCAACAGTGCTAGAACTGCGTTCTATGCAATGCATGAAGGATTCATGGCGTCTTATCGATTATAGAATTTTGTAGTATAAATATATCGAGAGCTGTTCTGGTTAGTGTAAAATTACTTTGTGGAAAAAACAAAAAATCAGAGATAAGAGTATCTCCCCTGTGATATCATGTAATTTGATAAGAACCACAAAAAATCACAGAAAAGGAGATACTCTTATGGAACTAATTATACAGGAAATCATACAAAAAATCAGTAGTAGTTATGAAAAGGAGCTAGAGAACTTGATACGGGAAAGAAGAGATATATCCGAGTTTATTCTAGCTACTAAGAAGACGTTGGACGAGATTGGGGCAACATTAGTGGCCGAAGCCTTGGAAACAATAAACGAGGTATATAAAGACAGTAAAGACCGGAAACGGAACTGGACAGTAAAAGAAAAAGCGGCTAAAAAAACCCTTACAACGATATTTGGTGAAGTCAAGTATAAAAGGACATATTACGAGAACAAAAGAGCTGATGAATACAGCTACCTGTCAGATGAAGCAGTAGGCATAAAAGCCCATGATAAGCTGGATGCTTCACTAAAGGCGAAACTTATAGAAGAAGCAGTATTTATGCCCTACAGCAGAAGTGCAAAGGAAGCAGCTGAAGCTGTAGATCTTACATCACAGACAGTAATGAACAGTATCCGTGGGCTTGGCAGTGTAGGTAATAATCAGTAGAAATGAGGTAAAAGTGGACCGGGAGATTATCAGGAAGCGTAAACTGGCCAGATCGCACGAAACCATCGGTAACATAAATATTTTGAACATCGGCAAAAGGGCTCAGGCTTCACAGTTCCTTAAGTCAGTAAGGGATGCTTAAGCCGAAAGATAAACAGGGGATTACTTTATTCTTTAAAAATCCATAGTATCTTGACGCTATCTGCCAGAGTAATACAGTTGATTTTTTGGTCAATTTAAGTTATACTACCTGACTTTAGGAATAAAAGAAGAAAAATGGTGCTAAACCTCATATTTTACGGTTTAGCATTTTCTTTATTTGTTTCTCATTAAG
>Ga0334893_1002130_pt1 | contig 15786 bp, 13 predicted proteins | sample GraSluR3_MG_5_FD_207218 | JGI IMG/M metagenome (GOLD analysis project Ga0334893, IMG submission 207218) | Sludge microbial communities from methane-producing bioreactor in Wageningen University, Netherlands - Granular Sludge_09_05-R3 | ecosystem: Engineered > Bioreactor > Anaerobic >...
GCTTTGGATTGTTCTCATTGTACACGCTCAACACCTCTTTATTCTCTTTCCTTACTATTTCTACATTAATTCACATTCTCCTTTAAAACTAAAAAAGCTGTTGACATTTTTTTGTCAACAGCCTCAGGCCCCTAAAACAGGGGCCTTTTATTTAAGTTTATTCTGGGCTAATTGCATCTACTGGACATACGTCTACACAAGCACCACAGTCGATACATGCATCCGCATCAATTACATATTGTGTATCGCCTTCAGAAATTGCAGCTGTTGGGCATTCTGCCTCGCACGCGCCACAAGAAATACATTCAGCACTAATTACATGAGCCATAATATTTCCTCCTTATATCTTTTAATAGTAGTATACTTCTCTAATCTGTATTTTTCAAGGCTTTCTTATATGATTTACTTAAGATACCTTTCAAACCAATCAACAATTCCTCTTAATCTATCCATTCTGTTTAGAGGTTTCCCTGAACGTGATAATTCATGGTTTTCACCTTTGAATACTAATAACTCTGTTGGAGCATTTCCTAAGCGCTTAAGAGCTACATAGAATTGCTCAGCTTGCTCAAATGGACATCTATAGTCTTCCATACTATGAATTAATAGAATAGGAGTTTTCACATTTGGTGCAAATCTAATTGCAGATCTTGACATAATAAAGTCTTCTTGATCCCATAAATCTGCTCCACCCATGCCTCTACGATTACCATACCATCCAATATCACTAACTCCGTATTTAGTATATAGGTTAGAGATACTTCTAAGAGATACAGCAGCTTTATACATATCTGTTTGAGTTACCATCCAATTAGCAAGGTATCCGCCATAACTACCACCGGTAACACCTAAGCGATTTTCATCTACCCAATCAAAGTTTTCAATTGCATATTTGGTTCCATTAATAACGTCATCATAATCATGTCCGCCCCAGTCACCAATTACGCCATTTGTAAACTCTTCACCATAAGTTCTAGAGCCTCTAGGATTAGTAAATAAAACACCATAACCCATAGCACTTAGTAGATAGAACTCATGATAGAATGACCAACCATAAGCTGCTGCTGGTCCACCATGGATTTCTAATACTACTGGATACTTCTTACCTTCTTCTCTATGTAGAGGTTCTAGTAACCAACCTTCAATATCCCAATCTTTAGCTGACTTATATGTAAAGTTATGTACTGGTGCAAAATCAAACTGAGCTAAGAAATCATCATTAGCACCTGTCATCTTTGTTTGCTTACCATTTAAGAAAGTATAGATTTCTGGTGATTGAGTTAATGTTTCAGCTACATAAGCTAGCTTAAGCTGTCCATTTTCTTCAGTTGCATCATAAGAAGATATGCCGTGCTTAAAGTTAGTTATTTCACTTACATTTCCTTTTAGATCAACTTGAACTATCTTAGAAGTTCCCTTGTCGCCAATTCTAAAGATAATTGCACTAGAATCGCCTTTCCAGATAGGCTCATTGTTTCCACCGCCATATCTAACGTCAGAGCCTGGTCCACCATTTACTGATCTATCATAATCAAGTGTTAAGTTTACCATGCCACTGCCATCAGTTTTAAGAATCCATACATTCTGATTAGCTGCATGTTCTTCATCTTTGTCATGACCAACAAATGCAATATATTTACCACAAGGTGAGTATACTGGAGATGATGCTGGTCCATTATGATCTGTTAACCTTGTAGTTTCTTTATTTTCTACGTTTACTTGATATAAATCTGACCAAAGATTAGTTTCATCTTTATGTCTAGTTGATACAAATACAATATTATCTCCATCAGGTGAAAATGCTGGACTTGAATCGTCAAACTTGGTATCAGTAATTTGTTCAACTTCGCCATTTTCTACATTGACTACCCAGATATGACTTTTACGTTTATCTGTAAAGTATCCTTGTCCATTAAACTTATATCTTAAATCTGTAAAATGCATTCTATCAGCATTTTTTACTTCTTCTTTTTTCTTAGGGTCTTTAGCTACAAAAGCAATACATTTACTATCTGGAGCCCATGTTATAGCGCCTGCTGGAAAATCAACTAATACTTTAGCTTCTCCGCCATCAGCTGGTAAAATATATACTTTATTCTGTCCGCTTCTATTAGAAATAAATGCTAAATATTTACCATCAGGAGACCATCTTGGAGATGTGTCTTTGACTAATTTATCACTAACACTATTTGTTAATTGTTTAACTTCCTTTTTCTCATCAATATAAAAGATTGAACTCTTATATCCATTCTTATCTACATCAGCTTCAGATAGTACATAAGCTAATCCTTTACCATCTGGGTTAAACCGTGGATCGGATACAAACTTGAAACTACAAATATCTTCAACTTGAATTTTTCTTTTTGTCATAATTAAACCTCCGCTTAATACTATTTCTGATAACTTGCTTTGTTGCGCTCTAAATGATCATTAAACCAATTCACAATAGCGTCTAGTCTAGCAAGCCTACGTTTTGGTAAACCAGAACGAGATAATTCATGATTCTCTTTAGGGAATCTTAAAAACTCTGTCTTTTTACCAAGTCTCTTTAAGAACACATATAATTGGTCTGCTTGCTCTATAGGACATCTAATATCTTCTTCTGCATGGATAATCAGTAAAGGGGTTTTCATTTTCTCAACATACTTGAGTGGAGAATGATCCCACATCATTGATACATTACCCCAAGGAGTAGTTCCTACTTCACTCTCTCCAAAGAAGTACCCTATATCAGATACACCATAGAAGCTTACCCAGTTAGAAATACTTCTAAGAGTAACAGCTGCTTTGAATCTATTAGTATGGCCTACTGCCCAGTTAGTCATAAAGCCACCATAACTACCACCAGTAATACCCATGTTCTCTTTATCTACATAAGGTAGGGTCTCTGCATAATCAATAGCACTCATAATGTCAGCAAAGTCGCCTCCACCATAATCGCCCCTAACTGCATCTGCAAACTCTTGACCATATCCCTGAGATCCTCTTGGGTTTATGTAAAGCATTACATATCCTTCTGAGTTTAGTAATTGGAACTCATAGAAAAAGCATGGAGTAAACATTGAATGAGGTCCACCGTGAACATTAATAACTAGTGGATACTTTTCGCCTTCTTTAAATCCATATGGTTTTTGAATCCAACCTTGAAGATCAACATTATCAATACCTTTAATCCAAAACTCTTCTGGCATGGAAATAAAGCATTCATCAAGTAACTCCTTATTAATTTCTGTTAATCTATTAACCTTACCTGACTCCAAATCAATTGTTGCGATATCACCTGGGTAATCTAACCCACTTATCATTACAGCAGCCATGTCTGATACTATGCTGTAATTATTTATTTGCATACTGTCTTTTGTTACCTGAACAACCTCACCAGTAGCTCTTGAAACCTGATGAAGGTGTGTTTGCCCATGGTGACTTGTTGTAATATAAATATATTGATTACAATCAGTGAATACTGGACCTGGGATAGGTGCACCAAGCTTCATATCTAAAGCTGCAGTAACACCGACATTTTGATCAAACTTAGCAAGTAGGTTTTTCATTTCACCAGTAGTAGTATTTAACAAGTAAAGTGTCGTATTAGTAGCACTATCATACTCTAGTTCATTACCATAAAAAGCCAACCATTTACCATCAGATGAATATTGTGGTAATGCAAATGAACCAGTTGATTTAGTTAATTTTTCTAGCTTCTTATCAGCTAAACTAATATAGAATAAATCCCTTATTCTTGGATTTGCATCTTCATCATCTTCTCTATTAGTACTGAATACTAACCCTTTACCATTTGGATGCCACACAGGAGTAGATTCATTACGATCTCCTTCTGTAAGCTGCTCAACACATCTTGTTTTAACATCTGCTACAAAAATATGTGTGTTTTTTTCACCTAATAGGCCTGCTCCAGGTAATCCATTTAATTTGAATTTTAGCCTATCAACTTTTCTTACCGTATCATGTTGTTCTTTAATTTCTTTATCTCTATCATCTTCTTCAAGCTTAAATAAGTCATCTACTGTTTGACCAGTTAAGCTAGTTGCTGTAAAAGCAATCTTGCTTCCATCTGGTGACCATACAAATTCATTTACACCATATCTAAACTGCACTAATGGAACTGCTTCTCCACCATCTACTGGCATTACATAAAGCTGGTTTTTTCCACTTCTTTTAGATACAAATGCTACACTCTTACAATCAGGTGAAAATCGTGGTAACTTATCACTATCACCATAGGTAAACTGCTTTTCTGTATCACTAGCTAAATCTCTTAGCCAAAGATTAGAAAGGTACTTTTCCTTTTCTGGAGTACTTACGACATAAACTAATTTTGCTTTATCTTGTGACAATTGTGGGTCCATGACAAATTTAAACTTCATCAAATCTTCAGTTTTAAACTGCCTTTTATTCATAATATTTCCCTCCATATTAATTTACTAACAATATATATTTCTCTAAAAACTATCAATACCCTGCAAAATTTCTTAAGTTTATCGAAATTTTTTCATTTGTCATGAAATTTTATTGTATTAACAATAAAAAATGACCTCACTAGAATTCTGTGTGAAGTCATTTTATTATATGATTATTCTTAACATTTTTAACCAAACCTACCAGTTACATAGTCTTCGGTCTTTTTATCACTTGGATTAGTAAAAATCTTCTCAGTATCATCAAGTTCAATAAGTTCTCCCATATATAAGAAGGCTGTTTTATCTGATATCCTGGCTGCTTGCTGCATTGAGTGAGTCACAATAACTATATTATAATCTTTTTTTAGCTCATCTATCAATTCTTCTATCTTATAAGTTGCTATTGGATCTAGTGCTGAAGTAGGTTCATCCATCAAAAGTGTTTCTGGCTGGACTGCTAAAGCCCTTGCTATACAAAGTCTTTGCTGTTGCCCTCCCGATAAGCCATATGCATTATCATATAATCTATCTTTTACCTCATCCCACAAAGCGGCCTTTTTAAGACTATTCATCGCAACATCCATTAACACATCTTTTTTCTTAATACCATGGATTCTTAATCCGTAAACAACATTTTCAAATATTGACTTTGGAAATGGATTTGGCTTTTGAAAAACCATCCCAACCTTAGTTCTTAACTCTTCAACTCTAACTGACTTTGCAAAAATACTCTCATTATTATACATGATATCCCCTTCAATTTTCACTATAGGGATATTCTCTGTCATTCTATTAAGTGTTTTTATTAGAGTAGATTTTCCACACCCCGAGGGGCCAATTATTGCTGTTACTTGATTTTTTTCAATCTGCATATTTATGTCTTTAAGTGCTTGATCTTTACCATACCATAAACTTAAATTACTTATATCATAGGCTATATTACTCATCATACTTACCCTCTTTATAGTTTCTTTTCAAACTTGTTTCTAATAATAATCGCAGCTGAGTTCATAACTATCAATACAGTCAACAACACCACTATTGTTGCAGCTGCTAAATTTGCATATTCAGGGGTTAAAACTGTATCCAGTGTCCAGTAGTAAATTTGGATTGGCAATGCTGTGAAATCATCAAATATACTTGATGGAGTTGTCAAAATTAAAGTTGGCACACCCAGTGCTACTAGCGGAGCTGTCTCCCCAATTGCTCTTGAAATAGCTAAAATCGAACCTGTTAAAATTCCAGGCAAGGAAACTGGTAAAACTATGTTTTTAATTGTAGTCCATTTTGTGGCTCCTATAGCTAGTGAAGCTTCGCGTAAATTATTAGGCACAGCTTTAATTGCTTCTTGACTGGCTACAACAACTATTGGCAAAACCAAAAGTGATAGAGTTAAGCCACCTGCTAAGATACTTGATCCTAAGTTTAACATTCTTGAGAAAACTGTTAAGCCTAGTAGTCCAAAAATAACTGATGGTACACTAGCCAAGTTTGATATATTTGTATTGATAATACTCTTTAGTCTTCCTTTAGCAGCATACTCTTCTAAGTATATAGCAGTAGATACCCCTAGTATTAAAGTAATAGGAATTACAATCAAAGTTAGATACACAGAACCTATAATTACACTATAGATACCTGCTTTATGGGGGAAAATAGAGAGTCTTCCTGTTAAAAAATTTAAGTTTAGCCACCCTATACTATCTTTAAATACTCGATATAAAAGCACAATTAAGACGAGTAGAGCAAACCCAAGTGATAATGAGAAAATAAACTGTAAAACTTTATTCAGTTTAATCCTTCTAATAGTTCGCTTTTGATCTACTTTAAGCGTAAACTCTTTATTTTTTTCTTTTTTATTTTGAGCTAATTCTAGCATGTATTTATTATTCATGATTAGTACTCTTCTCTATATTTTCGTGCTATATACTGTGCTATCATATTCATACCAAGTGTAAAGATAAAAAGTAGTAGCCCTACTGCATATAGGCTATAGTATCCTGTTGTTCCACTAGCTGCATCTCCACTTGTAAATTCAACAATATATCCTGTCATAGTTTGCATAGATTGAGTTATGTCTAAAGTAAAGTTTTTAGAACTACCGCTTGCGATAGTCACAATCATGGTTTCACCGATTGCACGTGATACTCCTAATACTATTGATGCTACTATGCCAGATATCGCTCCTGGGATAACTATTTTTAGAGCTACTTCAAGTTTTGTAGACCCTAATCCATAAGCTCCTTCTTTGATAATAGTTGGCACCGAATTCATCGCGTCCTCTGATACTGAGGTTATTAAGGGTATTATCATTACTCCCATTACAATACCAGCACTTAGCACGTTTTTAGCTCCCAACCCTGGTATTAATCTCATTAGTAGAGGTGTAACAAATGAATATGCAAAAAAACCATATACTATTGTTGGGATACCTGCTAAAACTTCGATTATTGGCTTTAATATTCTTCTAACTTTATCTGTTGCAAATTGACTTAAATAAATCGCTGCAGATAAACCAATAGGAGCTGCTACTAAAATAGCGATTATTGTTGTAAATATTGTCCCTGTTATTAAAGGGAGCATGCCAAATGATGGATTAGCATTTAGCGGTGCAAGCCTTGTGCTAAGTATTTCTGATAGTGGAACTGCTGCAAAAAATTTAGAAGCATCTATAACTAATGTTAAAAGTATACCTATTGTAGTGATAATTGATATTGATGCCATAACTGAAAAGAAAATTGGCATCGCTTTATCAAATAGATGCTTATTAGTACTTATATTATTTTTAATTGTCTCTCTAATTTTAGTATTATCATTCAAGATATATCTCCTCCACTTCAAAGCCTTATAAATAAAAAGGAAATACTTCAAGATAAGGTCACAGCCTTATCTTGAAGATATCTCTATTTAGTTTAGTGCTTCTAATACACTTAGGTATTCTGCATATACTGAATCAGGCATAGGTGCAAATCCATTGTCACCTGCAAGCATTTTAGCTCCATTTTCAGAAACAACATACTTAGCAAAGTCTAGTACTTGTGGCTTCTCTTTTGCAAACTGTAAATTAATATAGGTAAAAACTGGTCTTGTAAAACCTGCGTAAGCTAAATCTTCACCTATAGTAGCAAGAGCTGGTTGTACTGGTCCATTTCCAAAGTCAATTGCAATTGCTGTTAATTTGTCTTGATTGCTTACGTAGTATCCAAATCCAAAGAAAGCTACTGCATTAATATCTCTTGATACCAAGTCTACTAAAGTTGAGTATTCTTGTTGCAGATTTACAGTAGAAACTAAATCTTCTTTACCTAGTATTACTTCATAAAAGAACTCGTAAGTACCGTGGTTTTCGTTTGGTCCAAAAAACTTTATCTCTTCACTAGGCCATTCTTCTCTAACATCTGACCATAACACTTTATCATCATCTCTATGAAAGCCTGATCTATACATGTCTACTACTTCATCTCTAGTCATTTCTGTTGCCCAGTCGTTATTTTTATTAATAACCATTGTAAGTCCATCATATGCAAGTTTAATTTCTAGAACATCTTCGCCCATTTGGAGTCCTTTAGCATTTAGCTCTGATACTTCAGTATCTTTTATTTCTCTAGAAGCATCAGCAAAATCTGTTTCTAAAGCAATAAACTTTTTAAAACCTGCACTTGAGCCTACTCTTCCTACTTGAACACTTACACCTTGCTCTTCATTTACCATATAGTTCTCAGCAATATTTGCCATTAATGGATATACTGTTCCTGACCCATCTATTATTACTCGTCCTGAAAGTTCTGCGTTTTCTTGATCGCCATTTGATGGATTATCTGCATCTTGTGTACACCCTGTTACACCTACAATTAAAACAGTTAGAATCAAAAGAAATGGCACTAGTTTTTTCTTTAACATGGAAATCCTCCTATGTATTTTGCATTTTATTTACATATCAAATTGATATGATATGCATCTTTACAATCAGAGTATAGCATGGTGTAAATAGGTGTTTGTTTAACCTCTGTTAATAGAATGTTAAGTTAGTGTTAACTTGGTTTTTTAATAATTAACATATCAATGAAGATCAAGTATCTTTACATTTTCTCTACTGATCCTTAACACTCTGTTAACTTATAAGTAATGGTTTAAAGATATTATATTTGTGAGATAGAGACAAACATCCTCCGATAAGTTTAAGATACTATACTCCACTTCATGGGCAGCCTCTTTGCTGCCCTATTTTCTTTGTCACATTTATGACATATTTATAATTTATAGTATCTATATGGAGGCGGCTGTTATTAAACTTATATATGTCTTTTTATTGTTACTACCGTCATTAATTGGCCTGACTACTGATAATATAGATAATGCAGACTATAACGTTGCTGTTTTGACTTATCACCAAATTTCAGATAGTGATGACTATGCAAATTCAGACGCTAGTATTGTTCATGTTGATACTTTTTATGAGCAGATGCTTTATCTTTCAGAAAATGACTTTAATGTTATCTCTTTAGATGAATTCTATGATTATTACTTAAATTCATATTTTCCTGAAAAATCTGTTTTAATCACATTTGATGATGGTTATAGTTGCTTTTATAATCATGCTTATGAAATCCTTACTGACTTTGATTTTTCTGCTACACTTTTTCCGATTACTTCTCATCGAAACGATCTTAATAGAATTCTAATATTTAATGATCATTTATCGTTTCATCATTTAAGATTAATGGATAATATCTACTATGGTTCTCATACCCATAACTTGCATTATCACGATGAAATATTTGCAATAGATAAAGCTTTAGATGAATCTGATAAAGAATATATTCAGAGAATAAAAAATGATCTGTTGTTGTCTAAATTACTATTAGATCAACAAACAGATCAAAATATTAAGGCACTTGCTTGGCCTTATGGTTTTTATAATGAGAAAACTATTAAAATAGCAAGTTTAGCGGGCTTTGAAATGCTAATCACATTAAACGAAGGAAAATTTAACACTGATATGTGTCTACTTGAAATACCTAGATTCAATGTTACAAATCAAACTATAGAGGAGTTTTCTGAGTGGATAAACTAAATCTCATATTTTTCTTTTATTCTACCAAACTTTCTCTTAAAGGAATTATAGAATAAATATATCAACAAGAAGTTTGTTATGGCGTGTAAAATATCAAAGTATAAGCTAGCTGCAAATGAAGCAAATATTGTTTCAAGTATTAGTGGTCTAATAAAGCCAACTAAAAACCACATATCCATAAGCCACCCATAAAGTATGCCCCACACTAGCCCATATATAGCTAGTGGTATCTTGGCATTGTTTACTTTTGTAAATAAAGCTGCAAAATATCCCATACTACCCCAGCCTAACATTTGCCAGGGAGTCCAAGGACCTTGCCCTAAAATCATATTAGAAACTATAGCTGTCATAGCTCCACACAAAAATCCCATATCTGCTCCAAAAGTATACCCTGTTAATATCACAATAGCAGACACTGGTTGCAAACTTGGAATCGCTGCAAAGGGTAACCTAGCAGCTGAAGCTATAGCTATTATTAAAGCAGCCATTACAATAGACCGACTATCAAGCTTTTCATTTTCAAACTTACTTAGTTGAGGAAGCAGCATTAATATTATAGCGACAAATGAAATAAGTAAATAATACCTTTCAAGTCTAAAGTATGATGTTATGATAATTAAGGCAGTGGCCAAAAGCCACATTAGCATTTTTACTGATTTGCCCATAATTTAACATCCTTTTCACTTATACATCTAGGTTCAGTCCTTTTCAAGGCTAAGTTTATATTTGTAGTATAGTAATTATTATCAGCTAGAAAGTCTCTAATATTACCTTGATATATAATTTGTGTATCAAAAAGCATAATGCACTTATTCGTGTTTTCAGCTGCAAAGTCTAAATCATGAGTAGCGCAAATTATTGTAACACCTTGCTCATTTAGTACTTTAAGTTGTTTAGCAAAACTTTCCTTGCTTATTGGATCAAGCCCTTTTGTTGGTTCGTCCAAAAGCAAAAGATTCGGCTTAGTTTGCATAGCTAAAATAATAGCTAATTTTTGTTGCTGCCCTCCACTAAGATCATAAGGGTGATGGTCAAGTACATCAAAAAGTTCAAAAAGTTTTATTAAACTATCGGTATATTCTTTGTCATCTGTGCTAAAAAGTTCTTCTCTTACTGTTTCTTTACTAAAATGTAATATTGGGTTTTGTGCAACATAAGCTATGTCCGATAAATCACTCTTCTTTTTTATTCTTTTGTTTTTATATTTTATCTTTCCACTTTGCGGTTTTAATATTCCAGCTAGGGTTTTAAGAAGCGTGCTTTTACCTGTAGCATTAGCACCTAAAAGTGAGATAAAATCTCCACACTTGACTGCTAAATCCATATCCTTTAGTACATAGCCTTCATTAATATCATATGAGAATGTTAAATTGGTTGTAGTTAAAAGTATTTCCTCATTACCTTCATCTACTTTAGGTTCGATAAACTTAGATATTTTTGCACCACTTAACATTGCCCTTACTTCTTTGACATTAAGAGGAATTTCTTGTTTATCTAATAATTCATTTATTACTGAAAGTTTAGGTAGATACTGTTTTGCAATGATGTTTGAATTAGCATAAATTGTAAAATCATTTATCTTTCCAAAGAAACTCATCTCTCCTTTATCAAGCATGATAATTTTATCTGCATAACTAATTACTTCATCCAGTCTATGCTCACTCATGATTATTGTCAGGCCTAGTTCTTGATTTAGTAAATGAATCATTTTTATAAACTCTTTAGCAGCAAGGGGATCAAGTCTTGAAGTTGGTTCATCAAATATTAAAACGTTTGGTCTTAAAGCAAGGACTGAACAAAGATTAACTAATTGCTTTTGTCCTCCTGAGAGTGTAGCTATTTTTCTATTAATAATATCGTCTATACCAAAGTAAGTTGCTAATTCTGCAATTCTAATTCTAATTCTTTCTGGCTCCATCGCAATGTTCTCTAGAGAAAAAGCTATCTCATCGCTCACTCTATCCATTACTATTTGTGACTCTGGGTCTTGGAAAACCATACCAACTTGACTTATTGCACTTAACTTTGGTATCTCTCTAAATGATTTATCTAAATATTTAACTTCTCCTACCTTATCCCCACTTGGTAGTAGATCTTTGTTTAACTGTCTTAAAAGGGTAGTTTTTCCTGAACCTGAAGAACCACACACTAAAATAAACTCCCCTTGTTTTATCTCAAAGCTAATATCTTTAAGTGCAGGAGTTTTTTGATTAGGGTATGTATATGTTAATTTTTCTACTACAAATTGCGCCATTTTAATCTTTCCTTTTCATCGACAATAAAGGGAGTCAAAGAAATCAGTGCTATAAAGATATATCCTATAAGATGATAAAAATCAAGAATTAGTTGATCCATCCTTGGGTAAATGTTAAAGCTTAAAAACCCATTAAGTAATAATGATATTATTACTATGCTACAAAAAAATATAGTTATTAGTGTTAGGTAATCTTTTGGTCTCCACTTAAAGCTTAAGTAACTTGTTCTTTTTGTTAAACCATATCCTCTGCTCTCCATTGAGTCAGCTGTAACTACTGCCTCTTCAAACGACCAAGTAAAAATTATTCCAATAATATTACCCCAAAGTATGATTTTGTTCCGCAGCCCTTTAGTTTTAATAGAGAGTGACTTAATTTCATATAACTCTTTTAATCTGCTTTGCATCAAAGGAATGTATCTTAATGCCATATTGATTAAGAAACCACTTTTTGATGCAAATTTTCCTATAACATAAATGAAGCCATGACTATCTACTACGTCATTAAAGATTTGAAATAATATTATAATCGAAATAAAAGTCATAGCCATTACAAGACCATACATCAAAGCTTCTAAAGTAAACTGCCTAGAGAAAACTTCAAACAAAACAGTTCTGCCACGCTGATTGAAGATGGGGTTAATTAGTGTAATAATTAAAGAGAGAAAAACGTAAAATTTCAAATTATTTAGATATTTCTTAATCCCTCTTAATCTTATTAGATAAATTGATAACGTTATCAAATATATGATTAAAACTACAGGGTGAGGAGTTAACATAATAAATGTCAAAAGTAATAAAAAGTACATCATTTTTACCACTGGATGTATATCAACAAATCCAAAAGTCATGCTAACTCCCCTTCCTCATTTAATCATCAAAGTCATTTCCTAGTTCCAATGTATACCTTATTCTAACAGTATCACCTGACATAACTTCTAAAACACCCATACTTCTTTGAGGAACTTCTCCATTAAGTTGAATTATCCAACCACTTAAAGGTCCAAAGTCAAACTCATAATAGTCCTCAATTCCTTTAAGATAAGTTGTTCTACCACTACCCATATAATCAATCTTAATGTTTTCTGCCTTACTTACTTCAAGAAGTAAATCAATAGCTATAATTGTGTCAGATGGTATTTCATACTGATCATTACTATAAATAAGATCATTATCAGGCCCTTCGATACTAAACTTAACAAAATACTTAAGATCTTTTTGTTCACCTGAATCTTTTATGTCTTCATTACCTTCACTGCCTGTAATGTTTGACTCCTCACTAGTAGATTCTTCTATTTCTTCAGGCTCATCAGGCAAAATAACTTCATCACTATTATCAGTTATATCCTCTACTTTTGTATCATCAAGCTTTTCTTCATCAATAATAATCTCTTCCTCAAGCTCAGGCGACTCTTCATAATCATCAGGAGGCAGTGCTGTGTCTCCAGCTTGACTACAAGCAATCAATGTAAAGCTTAAGGTTAATAATACTAAAAGAGCAATAACTCTTTTATTTATTTTCATTTTTACCACTCTATTCTAAATCATTTATTCTTGTTAGTATCGCTGCTGCCATTTCTCTAGTAAGTTCATCCTTTGGATAGAACAAATTACCTGATCCAACAATTAACCCCTTATTAAATACAGCATCTACTGCATCTAAGAAACTAATTTCATCCCTATCAATAAACATGTATTCATTTCCTACTTTTAAATCATTCATCAAATATATTAAATTAGCGAACTCTTCTCTTGTTATTGCCTGGTTTGGGCTAAACTCATTAGTATACATATCTTCTAGATATCCTAAGCTCTCTGCTGTTGCAACTACTTGATAGTACCAACTACCATCTACTAGATCAGTAAATGAGGTTTCTAAATTAGCCACACTCTCGATTCCTTTTAGCCTCATAAGCATTGAGATAGCTTCTGCTCTTGAAACATTATCTTGAGGTCTAAATAAGTCATTAGCTCCACTCATCGCTCCTAAAGCTCTTGCCTTATACACAACTTGCTTTGCCCAAAGAGAAATTTTTTGATCATCTTGATATTTGTATTCATCCATTACCTCAATTTGACCAGTCATTCTTAAAAGACCAGGTACTTCACCTGCTGTGTCTTGATGAAGCAAATATGAGTATTTACCTGGCTCCAATTTAAGTACTATTTGTCCATTTTCATCTGTTACATATGTTTCATCATTTATTTCTAAAACAGCACCACTCACATTTATCGTCTTTTCTGTTTCATTCCATGATTCATCATATTCAAAATAGGTTGACGATATTGTAAAGATAATGTCTTGATTAGTTCTTAACTCATTTGGGCTAATTTTTATTGATGGTATAAGCGTATTAGGACTCATGTCTCCATAATATATTATTATCGAGTCGTTATTACTTAGTTTATCATTATCAATACCTTGGCCACTTTCCATATTAACTAAGTATAGCCAACCGTCATATGAACCAAAATGCCCTGCATTAATGTTATTAATACTCTTTAGGTATGATCCAAAGCTAGCTGATTCAATCTCAAAGGGAATATCATTTTTACTTAGTGTATATTCAAGTAATGTTTTTGTTGTTAATACATTCTTTTCTGGCAACTTAACCCTTACAGTTTCACTTAAAATATTGTCACTTAGCCCTTCAATTCTAAGATCTATATCAATACTAGCTCTTAATGAGTTGAATAAATTATATCCATTGTTTAAATCTGTATATGCTAATAAAACTTGCTTTAGAGAGAAATAGTTGTTTTCAGTTTCATCAGAAACCCATCCATATCCGCCATTGCTTAATTTAAATTGCTCAAGAGCATCAACTACATTGCCCTCTTTGACAAATCTTTGATCATCTATATCAATACCAAGAGCTACAAGTGCAGAAGACACCATCGCGGTACTATTAGAATTTTCACTTCCATAACTAGCAAATCCTCCACTATCTAGCTGGATATTTTCTAAAAATATCAAAGCTCTCTCAACAGTGTTTTCTACTTCTTCCCCTTCAAAATTTGCTAAAGCTATTAGAGCTAAAGCTGTAGAGTCTGGATCACTCATTGTAAATCCAAATCCTCCATCATTTAATTGCATCTGAACTAAAGCATTAATCATGCTTTCTTCTATTTTTGCGCCACTAGCATTTAGTGCTAGTAAAGAATACACCTGGTCATAAACTGATCCAAATACACCATCTTCTGCTTTTTCTAATAGCTTTGATATTAGATTATATCCTTCAAAACTATAAGGGTTTTCTCCTAATGCTATCAGTGTTAAAATTCTGCTTCCCATAAATGTTGCTGATTGTCCTTCAAAAGACTCTGCTGTAAGCCCTAGGTTACATGTACTTACATCAAAATCCTCATCTTCTGCTAATATGATGCTTAACTCAAAATCAAGTTCTAACTCATTTTGAATTATAAAGTCTTTAATACTTGAAATTTCTGTCTCATAAGCAGTCACACCTATCACTATTGACAACACCATTGCAACAACTAGTAAACTCGTGAAAATTTTTCTTAAATTCATTCTTGCTACCTCTTTCTTTGTATAATAAAAAAACACCCAGAAGTGGGTGTAGCAAGATATTTAGTTTAAAGTTATCCTTTAAACAATATCTTAGCCTCTACCACGTCAGCTAAATATATACATGCTACTCTAGGTATCCTGACTCAAGATCATCACCTTCTCTACCCTTCCCATAACTTTCATTACAGTGGCTTTGTAGAAAGGCTCCCTATTACAGTGGCGGGCCCGTTTTGGATTTTCACCAAATTCCCTGATTGACAATGTCAAACATAGCATGCATTATTCAGTTTTTTTGCTCATTTGTAGAGTATCACATTAAACTAGGAACTGCAATACGATTAATATTTTAGATAGCGTCAATTGATTGTTGGATATCAAAGAAAAAAAAATCATACCCCTAGAAGACTTGTTAGACTAAAGTCCTCTAACTGACTTCAGATATCCTGAAAGCCAGGTCTTTTTACCAATATTTAATACAGTTATATTGCCTCTAGTCTCATAAGTAGTT
>Ga0334893_1002133_pt1 | contig 15748 bp, 15 predicted proteins | sample GraSluR3_MG_5_FD_207218 | JGI IMG/M metagenome (GOLD analysis project Ga0334893, IMG submission 207218) | Sludge microbial communities from methane-producing bioreactor in Wageningen University, Netherlands - Granular Sludge_09_05-R3 | ecosystem: Engineered > Bioreactor > Anaerobic >...
GAAAACATGAGTCAAATGAAAATGTTAAAGCCAGCTGAGGGTGTTGAAGGTGTTAAGAAATTTGTTATTGAATCTGTAGTAAATGCAGGTGGTAACCCTTGTCCACCAGTAGTAGTTGGTGTTGGTGTTGGCGGTACAATTGAAAAGACTGCACTGTTAGCTAAAAAAGCATTAATGAGAGAAGCTGGAAAACCAAATCCAAATCCATTATATGCAAAACTTGAACAAGAAATTCTTGAAGAAGTAAATAAGTCTGGTGTTGGACCACAAGGTTTGGGTGGAAGATTTACAGCATTTGCTGTTCATATTGATTATTTCCCAGCTCACATAGCTTCAATGCCAGTTGTTGTAAACCTGAATTGTCACGCTGCAAGACATAAAGAAGCAACTTTATAATCTGAGAAAGGATGTGTAATAATGTCAAATATTAAAAAATTAACTACTCCATTAACTGAAGAACAAGTTGCAGGTTTGAAGGCTGGGGATCAGGTTACAATTACCGGAACTATTTATACTGGCCGTGATGCTGCACATAAAAATCTTATAAAAGCATTAAATGAAGGTGTTGAACTTCCATTTGATGTTAGAAATCAAATTATCTACTATGTAGGTCCATGTCCTGCAAAACCAGGTCAAGCTATGGGATCTGCTGGTCCAACTACAAGTGGTCGTATGGATTCTTTAACTGATGCTTTATTAAGCGTTGGCTTAAAAGGAATGATTGGTAAAGGACCAAGAAGTGCTGAAGTTATTGAATCAATGAAAAGAAATAAGGCTGTATATTTTGCTGCAACAGGCGGAGCAGGAGCTCTAATTGCAAGATCAGTAAAGAAATCTGAAGTTGTTGCTTATCCTGAATTAGGACCAGAAGCAATTTATAAGCTTGATGTTGAAGATTTCCCTGCAGTAGTAGCTATTGATATAGAAGGTAATGATCAGTATAAGATCGGGAAGGCAGAATATGCGATTCAGTAGCATATAAATTTAATTATATTATTTTGAGGAGGAAGTTTATCAATGAATGTTAACGAAATGGCACTAAAGCTTCACCAGGACAATAAAGGTAAAATCAGTGTTGAATCAAAGGTTGCAATTAATACTAAAGAAGATTTATCTCTTGCTTACACTCCAGGTGTAGCAGAACCTTGCAGAAAAATTGATGCAAATAAAGAAGATGTATACAAATACACTTCAAAAGGTAATTTAGTTGCAGTAGTTTCAGACGGTTCAGCTGTTCTTGGTTTAGGAAATATTGGACCTGAAGCTGCAATGCCTGTAATGGAAGGTAAAGCAATTCTTTTCAAAGAGTTTGCTGGCGTTGACGGTTTCCCAATTTGTCTTGATACACAAGATACTGAGGAAATAATTAAAACTGTAAAATATCTTGCACCAACATTTGGTGGTATTAACCTTGAAGATATTTCAGCACCAAGATGTTTTGAAATTGAAGCAAGATTAAAAAAAGAATTAGATATTCCAGTATTCCATGACGACCAGCATGGTACTGCAGTTTGTGTTCTTGCTGCATTAGTAAATGCTTGTAAAGTAACAGGCAGAAAACTAGAAGATTTGTCACTAGTAATAAATGGTATTGGTGCAGCAGGTACTGCAATAGCTAACATCATTTTAAATGCTGGTGTAACTAAAATGTATCTAGTTGATAAAAATGGTATTTTAAATTCAGATGTAAAAGAAACAATGTTACATTCTGAGCATGAAATTATGGCTAAGAAAACAAATCCAGATAAGAGAACTGGTAACTTAGCTGAAGCACTTAAGGGTGTTGATGCTTTTGTTGGTGTAAGTGCTCCTGGCTTGGTAACAACTGAAATGGTTAAAGGAATGAATAAAGATGCTATTGTTATTGCAATGGCTAACCCAACTCCAGAAATTATGCCAGATGAGGCTAAAGCAGGTGGAGCAAGAGTAATTGGAACAGGACGTTCAGATTTCCCTAACCAGGTAAATAACGTTCTTGCATTCCCAGGAATTTTTAAGGGTGCTCTTGAAGTTCGTGCAAAAGATATTACTGAGGAAATGAAGATAGCTGCTGCATATGCAATAGCTGGATATATTCCTGATTCAGAATTAAATGATGAAAACATTATGCCAAAAGCATTAGATAAAAATGTTGCTGCTGCAGTAGCAAAAGCAGTTGCAGATAAAGCAAGAGAACAAGGTGTAAACAGAATTTAATTTAAAATACTCTTAAGGAAGCGGATATTATTCGCTTCCTTTTTTGTGTACAAAAATATTTATATTGTTATAATTAAACATATAGATAGTGCCCGGGGGTGTTAATGTGAAGGATGCAAGAATTATGATAGTAGATGATTCACCATTTTCAGTAGCATTAATAGAAAAAATGCTTCAAACAAATGGATTAAATGTAGTGGCAAAAGCAACAAATAAAACAGATATGATTAACAAATTTACTGAAGAAAAACCAGATTTTATAACTATGGATCTGACAATGCCTGAAATAAATGGCTTTGACAGTATTAAGTTATTAAGAACCATTGATCCAAATTTTAAATCAATTATGATAAGTTCTTTAAAAGATGAAGATCTTACTGAAGAATCAAAAAAACTTAAAATAAACGGATATGTTCAAAAACCTGTAAAAGAAGATGAATTAATTAATACAATAAAAAATATTATTAATTTTGATAAAAACTATTTAGAACTTCTTGATGAGCATCAAGCTGTTTTTCAAGAGTCCTTTGTGGATGCAGTTAACAGTATGACAAGAACAAGGGTTTCTTTTAAAGAAAAAAAGGAAGAAGAAATAAAATTTTCTATGGGATTTGCTGTTGCAATTGGTATTATTGGAACATTTCCAGGCAGATTTTTCCTTGATATGAGTAATAAAACTTTAACAGCATTCACAAGAAGTATTACAGGAGAAGAAAGTAATAGTTCAGAAGAAAAAGCACATTTTATTTCTGAATTTGCAAATATAGTGGCAGGAAATGCTTGTTCACTTCTTAATCTAACAGATAAAAATTATAAGTTTCGTTTGTCTTCTCCCACGGTTTTTTATGGGGAAGAGCTAACGGTTTCAACTGCTAATTTAAAGACCTTTATGATAGTTGCTGAAACTGAGTTCGGAGAAATAATAATTGGCACAAGTTTTTCGAGGGGGGAATAGAATATGGATGTAAGTAACGTAAATCCTTTTTTACAGGCATGTACTCTTGTTCTTCCTCAGTTAGGTTTTTCAAGTGTAAAGAAAGTAAATTTAACTGTATCAGATAAGGTTAATGCTCAAGGAGTAGCTGTGAGTGTAGGTATTATTGGTGATATAAAAGGCACAGTTGTTTATAATTTTCCTGAAGAAAATGCAAAGAAAATAGCTTCAAAAATGATGATGGGTATGGAAGTTTCTGTTTTTGATGACATGGCTCAAAGTGCGATTTCTGAATTAACGAATATGCTGACAGCCAATGCTTCTATTGAATTTTCTAAAACCGGTAAAAATATTAATATTTCTACTCCAACCCTTGTAACTGGTAAGGAATTAGGGATAAAAGTATCAGCAAGTAAAGTATTGGTTGTAGAAATGGAAGCCGATGGAGTAAAATTTTATGTGAATATTGGAATTGATGGGGATGCCTGAATATTGGGAAACTTTTTTGAATGAGGAAAGAGAAAAAGAGTATTTTAAAAAACTTACACTATTTATTAATTCCGAGTACTCAACTCATACAATCTATCCTAAAAAAGAGGAGATCTTTTCTGCTTTAAAAGAAACCCCATTTGAAAAAACAAAAATTGTAATTATTGGACAGGATCCATATCATGGAGAAAATCAGGCTCATGGCTTGGCTTTCTCTGTGAAGCCCGGAACAAAAATCCCCCCATCATTAATTAATATTTTTAAAGAATTAAATAATGATCTTAATATTTCGATTCCTGAAACAGGCTATTTACTTCCCTGGGCAAAGCAAGGTGTTCTCTTAATCAATACAGTACTTACTGTTAGAGCAGGTGAAGCAAATTCACATAAAAATGTTGGATGGGAAACGTTTACAGATAAGATAATAATGGAGCTAAATTCTTCAAAATATCCACTGGTATTTTTACTTTGGGGTAAACCAGCTCAAGAAAAAGAGAAATTTTTAACTAATAAAAAGCATCTTATACTTAAAGCGGCACACCCTAGTCCCTTATCAGCTTTTAGGGGTTTTTTTGGGTGCAAACATTTTTCAAAATCTAATACATATTTAAGGAAAAACAATTTGCAAGAAATTAATTGGGATTTATCGAAATAAGAGGGGGGATCTAAATGGCTCATAAAAGAATTTGCAGAGTGGCAGGAATAGCAATAAAAGAAAATCACGTTTTAATTCACCGTAGAAAAGAAAAAGATTACTGGACTTTCCCAGGTGGGGGATGTAAGTTTTACGAAACCACGGAAGATGCTTTGGAAAGAGAATTTTTATCTGAAATTGATGCAAAAATTAAAATTAACAGGCTTTTATTTATTGTTGAAAATTTATATTTAAAAAAGAATATTCCTAATCATGAAATTGAATTTTTTTATGAAATAGAAATGGAAGAAAAGTTCAACCCAGCTCAAGAGTATTTTTATGGAGAAGAAGGGGAGGACACTTTGGTATTTTTCTGGTGCCCCTTAGACCAGCTGGAAAGCATGAGAGTTTTTCCTATGTGCTTAAAAAAAGTATTAAAAGATATTCCAGATCATATTCTTCACGTAATACATAAAAATGAAAAAAGCGCCGTGGATTGATATAAAAACTTATCAATAAAATTTTTTTAAACTATTTACTTTTCTTCAAAATAGGAGTATCATACAGAAAAATTTATAAAAAAATACGTTGATTGGAAGTAGTAGTATTTGAAAGCTATTAAGCGAGTCAGAGGTTGGTGTGAGTCTGATATAGTGGAAGAATATGAATGGATCCATGAGTAGATAGGTGAACTAATAGTAGCCGATTCCGTGTGCTCACGTTACAGGGCTAGGATATCGAGAAATCCGTATCTGAAAATAAGATAAAGACACAAAGGTGGCTTAAGAAATCATAGTATTTCTCCTTAGGGATGAAATACTTTTTTTTTATCATTATTTGTATCTTTAATTTGGGTGGCACCGCGAAACCATTCGCCCCATTTTTGGGGAGACGAATGGTTTTTTTTATTTTAAAGGGGTGTTTTATGTGAAAAAAATAAAATTAAAAGTTTTTAGCAAGAAAATTAGGGGAGATAAGTGGACACCAATTTTGTTATATGAAAAGTATGTTAAAAATGAAATTGGCTTTCTTTTCGAAAGCAAAGAGCAGCCTAAAGGCAGATATTCCATTATTGGGAAAAAACCATATAAAACAATAAAACATAATTTAAGTGATAGAACAAAAAACTTAAAATATTTAAAACGTGTTCAAAATATGCTTGAAAAATTTCCAGTGGAAACTGGAGATAATCCTTTTCCTTTTTCTGGAGGAGCAGTGGGCTTTTTTGGATATGACATAAGTAAAACTTTTGAAAATATTCCGAATAAGAATAATGATGTTATTGGGATTCCAGATTCCGAGTTAATGTTTTTTAAAGAATTTATTTTATATGATCATTATCATAATCAGGTAATAATTGTAGTCCTAGAAAAGGAATCCGAAGAGGAAAAAGCCTTATTTAAAATTGAAAATATTATAAATGAAATATTTTTAGAAAATAAAGGGAATGAAGGAATTGAAGAAAAAATAAAAATTACAAATTTTAAGGCACATATTTCAAAAGAGGATTATATAAGAGATGTTAAGAAGGCAAAAGAATATATAAAGAGGGGAGATATATTCCAAGTGGTTCTATCTCAGCGTTGGTCAGCTGAAACGGAAAGTGATCCCTTTTTAATATATAGAAGTCTTAGAGAACTAAATCCATCTCCATATTTGTTTTATATTAATTTCCCTGATTATCAAATAATAGGTAGTTCACCAGAAATGCTTGTAGAACTTAGAAATAATATTGTTACAACCTGTCCAATAGCAGGAACGATCGTAAGAGGGAATAATGAAAAGGAAGATAAAATAAATTCAGATAAGTTATTAAATGACCCTAAGGAAAGAGCTGAGCATTTCATGCTTGTTGATTTAGGAAGAAATGATATGGGGAAAATAGCCAAAACTGGGAGTGTAAACATATTAAAATTAATGGATGTCCAATATTATTCTCATGTTATTCATTTAGTTTCATTAATTAATGGAGAAAAAAGGGACGATTTGAATATGTTTTCTGTATTATCTGCATTTTTACCTGCAGGAACCTTATCTGGAGCTCCTAAGATTAGAGCTATGGAAATTATTGAAGAACTTGAAACAGAAAAAAGAGGATTATATGGTGGTTCAATAGGTTATTTTGGATTTGATGGAAATATGGACACTTGTATTGCAATAAGAATGATCATAAAAAAGAATGAAAAACTATATTTTCAAGCAGGAGCTGGGATTGTATATGATTCCATTCCAGAAAAAGAATATGAAGAAACCGAAAATAAAATTATGGGGATGATTAAATGTTGTTGTTAATAGATAATTATGACTCTTTTACTTACAACCTTTACCAATATCTTAGCGAACTTGGGGAGAATGTTTTAGTTGTAAGAAATGATGAAGTAACCAGAAAATCGGCTAGGAAACTTAATCCACAAAAAATTGTAATATCTCCTGGTCCAAAAACACCAGAAGATGCGGGGAATTGTTTAGACATAATTGATGAATTCTATAATAAAGTACCTTTGCTAGGAGTTTGTTTGGGACATCAGTGTATAGGAAAATATTTTGAAAATATAATTGAAGAAATACTAGATCCTTATCACGGAAAAAGTTCTTTGATTAATCATAATGGGGAGAGACTATTTTTAAATATAGAAAATCCATTAATGGTAGGAAGATATCATTCCTTAGCTATTTCTAAAGAATCGTTTAAAAATAAGGAACTAAAGATTACCTCAGAAACTGATAATAAAATAATAATGAGTATCGAACATAAAAAATATCCAGTTTTTGGTTTGCAATTTCATCCTGAATCATTACTTACAAATTCTGGGAAAAGAATATTAGAAAATTTTCTTAAGGAGAAATAGAAAATGAATGAATTATATTTAAAAAAACTTGTAAATGGAAAAGACTTAAATAAAAAAGAAATGAAAAAAATTATGGGAAAAATAATGACGGGGGAGCTTCCGGAAAGCCTTATCGGGGCACTTTTAACAGCATTATCAATAAAAGGTGAAACAGTGGAAGAAATAACAGCAGCGGCGATTATTATGAGAAATTTTGCAGAAAAAATAAAAATTAATAAAAGAATAAGGCTTGATACCTGTGGCACAGGAGGAGATGAAAAAGGGACAATTAATGTTTCTACTGCATCAGCCTTTATTCTTTCTTCGGGAGGAGTTTCTGTTGTAAAACATGGGAATAGATCTGTTACAAGTAAATGTGGAAGTGCTGATGTGATTGAAGCATTAGGCGGAAATATAAATTTAGATCCAAATCAAGTTGGTGATATGATAAATAATATTAATTTTGGATTTTTGTATGCTCCTACATTTCATAAAGCGATGAAATATGCAGCTCCAGTTAGAAAATCCTTATCGATTAAAACAATATTTAATTTATTAGGACCACTTACAAATCCTGGCAATACAAACTATCAAGTCGTTGGTGTTTTTAAACCGGAGCTTACTTCTAAGATTGCATCTGCATTGAAAAATATGGGCTCAAAAAGAGTTATGGTTGTACATGGAATGGAATGTCTTGATGAAATATCAATAACAAGAGAAACAAAAATATCAGAATTAAATAATGGGGAAATTAGAGATTATTATATTTCCCCGGAGGATTTTGGATTAAAAAGAGGAAAATTAAAAGAAATAATGGGTGGCTGTAAAGAAAAAAATGCAAGTATTATACGAGATGTTTTTGAAGGTGAAAAAGGAACAATTAGAGATTTTATTTTATTAAATGCAGGCGCCGGTTTTTATGTAACTGGGAAAAGTAAAACAATAGAAGAAGGCATATCCTTTGCCGAAAAATTAATTGATTCTGGGAAAACAAAAAAGAAATTAGATGAATTTATCGAATATAGTAATAGCTTTAAAAGAGAGGTGATAAATGAATGTATTTAGATAAAATTGTTGATGAAAAAAGAAAATATATTGAGAAGAAAAAAAACTTTTATCTTTCTGAAATAAAAAAACAGGTAGAAAAAGAACTGGAAAATAGCGACATCAAAGAAACCTTGTCATTATATGAAGCAATTTCCAAACCTGGATTATCTATTATTGGAGAAATAAAAAAAGCCTCTCCATCAAAAGGGATTTTGAATAAAAACTTAAATATATTTAAATTTACTGAAGAATATAATCAATCTGTTGATGCAATATCGGTACTCTCTGAGGAAAAATTTTTTCAGGGGAGCCCTTGGGATATAAAAACTGTTTCTAGAGTTAGTGAACTACCAATATTAATGAAAGATTTTGTTATTGATTCCTCCCAGATCTATGAAAGTAAATACTTTGGAGCAAATGCAGTACTATTAATTAGCTCAATCCTTACTGAAAAAGAACTTTTTAATTTTTATAATCTTGCAAAAGAGTTGGGAATAGAGTCCTTAATTGAAATTCATAATGAGAAGGATTTAGAAAAAGCAATAAAAGTAGGAGCAAAGTTAATTGGGATTAATAATCGTGATTTATCATCATTTAATACAAATTTATCTACAACGGTCAAATTGTCTAAGTTAATTCCCAAAGGAATATTAAAAATAAGTGAAAGTGGAATATCTTCTGAGGAAGATATTGTATATTTGAAAGAAGGAAATATAGATGGAATTCTTGTTGGAGAATCTTTTATAAAAAGTGATTCTATTTCAGAATTAGCCAGGAGATTCAAAAATGCCTGAAATTAAAATTTGTGGAATAAAAAATATTGAGGAAATTAATATAATTAATATATTAAAGCCAGATTATATTGGACTAGTATTTGCTGATAGTAAAAGAAAAATAACCCCTGAAGAAGCAAAAATATTAGTATCAAATTTAAATAAAAAAATTAAAATTGTGGGAGTTTTTTTAGATGCTAAAGTTGAATTTATAGAAGAAGCTCTTAATCAGGTAAAAATTGATGTTATTCAATTACATGGGAATGAAGACATGGAATATATATTAAAGTTAAAAGAGTTTTTTGAAGGAGAGATTTGGAAAAGCATATCTGTAAATAATGAATTTACAGATACTTTAATAAACAAATTTCCTCAAGATATTGTAATAATTTTTGATTCAAAAAATGGAGGTTCTGGAAAACCTTTTGATTGGGAAAAAATTAAGGGAATATCTGGAAAACGAAAAATCGTTTTAGCGGGAGGTTTAAATAATAACAATATTAGAAGTGCAATAAATATTGTTAATCCTCAGATTGTTGATGTAAGTAGTGGTGTAGAAAAAGACAATAAAAAAGATGTAGAAAAGATAAATGAATTTATGAGGAGTGTTAAAAATGAATTTTAATGGTAAATTTGGTAAATTTGGAGGACAGTATGTTCCAGAAACATTAATTAATCCTTTAATTGAACTTGAAAAAAAATATAGGGAATTTATTAACGATGATGATTTTAAAAAAGAATATATTTCGTTCCTTAAAGATTATGTAGGGCGTCCATCATCTTTGTATTTTGCAAAAAGGTTGTCAGAATATTTTGGAGGAGCAAAAATTTATTTAAAAAGGGAAGATTTAAATCATACTGGAGCACATAAAATAAATAATGTTATAGGACAAATTATGTTGGCAAATAAAATGGGGAAAAAGAAAATAATAGCAGAAACAGGGGCAGGACAACATGGGGTTGCTACAGCTACAGGGGCAGCATTGTTTAATATGGAATGCAAAGTTTTTATGGGAGAAGAAGATATTAAAAGACAGCAAATTAATGTGTATAAGATGGAGTTGCTAGGAGCAGAAGTTATTCCTGTTTCATCTGGTACTAAAACATTAAAAGATGCAACTAATGAAGCAATAAGAGAATGGGTTCGAACAGCAGAAGATACATTTTATGTAATTGGATCTGTTGTTGGTCCTCATCCTTATCCTGAAATGGTTAGGAATTTTCAAAAAATTATTGGTGAAGAAACTAAAGAACAAATTATTGAAAAAGAGGGTAAATTACCAAACGCTATTGTTGCTTGTGTAGGTGGAGGTAGTAACGCAATGGGAATATTCTATCCTTTTATTCAAGATAAGGATGTAGATTTATATGGTGTAGAAGCTGGAGGATATGGAGTAGAAACAGAATATCATGCCTCAGCATTTTCAGGGGGTAGACCGGGAGTATTACATGGTATGAAAACATATCTTTTGCAGAATGATGAGGGACTAATAAAACCAGCCCATTCTATATCTGCGGGTCTTGATTATCCTGGAACTGGACCAGAACATTCATTTTTATATGAAAGCGGAAGAGCAAAATATACAACAGCAACAGACAAAGAGGCATTAGAATCATTTTATCTGCTTTCAAAAACAGAGGGAATTATTCCCGCATTAGAAAGTTCTCATGCGATAGCCTTTGGCGGGAATTTAGCTAAAGAATTAGGGAAGGATAAGATTATAGTAATTAATCTTTCTGGCAGAGGAGATAAAGATGTCCACACAGTATTAGGAATGGAAGGTGGAATATAGATGAATAGAATAAATAAAAAGTTTAATGAATTAAGAGAAAAGAATGAAAAGGCATTAGTTACCTATGTAACAGCAGGCGATCCGGATTTAAGTATTACAGAAAAAATTATTTATGCTAAAATAAAAGGAGGGGCAGATATAATTGAATTAGGGATTCCTTTTTCTGATCCTCTTGCAGATGGTCCTGTTATTCAGGAAGCTTCATTAAGATCTCTTCAACAAGGAACTACTCCTGAAAAAGTTTTTTGTCTTATTGAAAAAGTAAGGGGTAATTCAGAAATTCCTTTAGTATTACTTGTATACTACAATACCATAATGAGTTATGGTATTGAAAAATTTGTATACAGATGTAAAGGTATTGTTGATGGAGTGATAATTCCAGATCTTCCTTATGAAGAATCAGGTGAAGTATTGCCATTCTTTGAACAAATTAATACAGCTTTAATACCTATGATATCTCCAACATCTCAAGATAGAATAGAAAATATTTTAAAAACCTTTAATAAAAAAGGTTTTGTATATTGTGTTACTTCTTTAGGAGTTACAGGAATGGATTCGTCATTCTATAAAGATTTGGATAATTATTTAGCTACTGTAAGAAAATATAGTAAATTACCAATTTGCGCAGGTTTTGGGATTAAAGATAAAAATGACTATAATAGAATTTCTCCAATGGTTGATGGAGTAATAATTGGATCAGCAATTGTTAAGGAAATTTATACAAAAGGGTTCTCGGAACAGGGGCTTGAAAATTATATCGCTATTTTCAAAGATTAATGCTATAATAAACTGTTGTCAAAAAGAAATAAAAAATTTTAGAGGTGAAGAAAATTAGAATTACAGAATTAACATGTTCTCCTGAAATTATCAGGGGACTAAAAGAAATGGGTTTTGAAGAAACAACACCCATTCAGACCCAAACAATCCCAGTTATTTTAGAGGGTAAAGATGTTGTTGGACAGGCTCAAACTGGTACAGGAAAGACCGCAGCATTTGCAATTCCTGTTTTAGAAAAAATTAATCCTAAGGACAGAAGCACACAAGCTTTAATATTATGCCCAACGAGAGAGTTAGCAATTCAAATTGCTGATGAATTCGCAAAAATCGGCAAATATAAAGAAAATATAAAAGTTCTTCCTGTTTTTGGAGGACAGTCTATTGACAGACAAATTTTGAGACTTAAAAAAGGTGTGCAAGTTGTTATAGGAACACCAGGACGTATTATTGATCATTTAAGAAGAAAAACTCTTAAAATCAAAGATTTAAAAATGTTTGTTCTTGATGAAGCTGATGAAATGTTAAACATGGGTTTCCGTGAAGACATTGAAACAATTCTTGAAAGTGCAACTGATGACAGACAAACGTTATTATTCTCTGCAACTATGCCTAAAGAGATTCTTGCAATTATCAACAAATTCCAAAAGGATCCTGTTGAAATTAAAATTACAAGAAAAGAATTATCAACTCCTAATATTAAACAAACTTATGTTATGATTCACGAGAAAGATAAGTTGGACGTACTTGGAAGATTTTTAGATGCTTACGAGCCAAAAAGATCTATTGTGTTCTGTAACACAAAAAGACAGGTTGATAATATTACGAGTGATCTTCAAAACAGAGGATATCTAACAGATAAAATTCATGGTGATATGACTCAAATGGCAAGACTTGGAGTTATCAGCAAGTTTAAAACCGGTGATATTGAAATTCTTGTGGCAACAGATGTTGCAGCAAGAGGTTTAGATATTAATGACGTAGAATCAGTTTTTAACTTTGATGTACCTACTCATGATGAATACTATGTTCATAGAATAGGAAGAACTGGTAGAGCTGGTAAAGATGGATTAGCAGTATCTTTTGTTACAATGAGAGAATTCTATTTATTGAAAAACATTATGGTATACACAAAACAAAAAATAGAAAAAATTGGCATTCCTAATCTTAAAGATATTGAATCCTTAAAAATTGATGCTTTATCAGATAAAATTAAAACTTCTATTGATGAAGGTAATCTTCAGCCATATATGACGATATTAGATACTATTATGAGTGATGATCATTCTTCTATTGAAATAGCAGCAGCGTTATTAAAGCTTGAATTAGGTAATTTAAATTCAGCTGAGAATAAAAAAGACCCTATTAGAGAAGTTTATATCGATGAAAAAAGATATAGCCGACCAAAAACTGGTGGCTCAGGAAGCAGAAACAGGGGAAGAAGCTATTCTTCGAATTCTGGTTCTGGCAAACCTTCTTCAGGTAAGCCAAAAAGATCTGGGGACTACAAACCTAAGAAAAGTCCTTCAAGAAAAAAAGATTATTAAAAAAAAGGTGTGAGTATCATTTTTTTAAGTGATAATTCTTCAGGAGTACATGAAAATGTATTAAGAAAAATTAGCGAGGTAAATCATGGATTTACCTTCCCTTATGGAAAAGATAAATATACTGCTGAAGCAGAGAAATTATTTTCTCTGCTTTTTGGTATTAATGTTGATGTATATTTTACTGTTAATGGTACTAGTGCAAATGTCACAGGATTAAGTTCAGTATTATCTTCCTTTGAAGGAGTTCTTTGTGCTGATACTACTCATATTAATACAGATGAATGTGGTGCTTTTGAAAAGTTTACAGGAGCAAAAATATATACTGTAGAAAATATAAACGGGAAAATTAATCCGGAACAACTTGTTAAATTTCTTCATTTCAAAGGGAATGAACATCATAATCAGCCAAAAGTAGTAAGCATAAGTCAGTGCACGGAAACAGGAACAGTTTATTCCAGGGATGAAATTAAAGCTCTTGCAGATTTCGCCCACGACAACAGGATGTTCCTGCATGTTGACGGCGCAAGAATTTCCAATGCAGTTGAAGCTGCCGGGATTACTATTAAGGAAATGTTTACAGATACAGGTGTGGATTTTGTTTCTTTTGGAGGAACAAAAAACGGTTTGATGATGGGGGAAGCGGTAATATTTTTAAATACAGAGCTCTCCAAGAACATGAAGTATATTAGAAAACAAAGTATGCAACTTGTTTCAAAAATGAGATTTATATCAGCCCAGTTCCTTGCTTATCTGGAAAATGACCTTTGGCTTGAAAATGCCAGAGTAGCAAATAATGCTGGAAAATATTTTAAGAAAAAACTTGAAGAAATTCCTGGAATAAGTATTATTGGAACAGTTGATGCGAATATAATATTTGCAGTATTTCCACAACATGTAATTGATCAACTACTTCCACTAGACTATTTTTACGTAATGGATCCATTGGAAAGAAAAGTTAGATTTGTTACGTCTTTTAATACAAAAAATGAAGATATAGATTCTTTTATAATAAAGTTAAAAGAAGTTTTATAGAAAAATTAGTAGTTGGACCCCTGTTATTGCATAAATGTGATTATAGGGGTTTTTTCTATATAGATATGGAGGCAGTAAATTGAGCAGAATAAAACATTTGTATTTATACTTCTCTTTATTAATTTTTGCTGCATTAAAATTTACAATATTTAACATATATACTGATAACCAAAGCAGTTTGATTTTTCTTACCTTTATCAGTTTATTATATTTTGCTTTTGTGTTGTATAAGTTAATTAAAAAACCTTTATTAATATTTGCTTTATATAGCCTATTTTCATTTATTATGTTCTGTGACCTAATAAATTATAAATACTTTAATACATATACAAGTATTAATTCTTTTGGAAATATTAATCAGCTTGGGGTTATTAAAGATACTATAATTGATTTAATTAGTTATGGAGATTTTATTTTATTAATTGATCTTCCAATAGTATTTTGGATTCTTCATGAAATTAAGCCCCTTGACTTTTCCTTTACTAAAAAAATATATAAACAAAGTATTAATGTTTTGTCTGGAATTATGTTTTTAGGAATTGTAGTTAACCCCTTTAATCTAGACAGTGTAAGTACAATTCAAAATAGGGAAATAATATCTTATAGAGCTTACGATATATATTCGTATTTTGTGAAAAATGAAAAAAAAATAGATTACGCTGAACAATTAAAGGAAATGGAAAAATCTCATATTTCAGAAAAAGGAGATTATTTTGGCCTTGGAGAAGAAAGGAATCTTATAGTAATTCAAGTTGAGTCACTGCAAAACTTTGTTGTAAATAAAGATTATGAAGGTATCGAAATTACTCCAAATTTAAATAAATTAATAAAAAATGACAGTTTCTATTTTTCAAACTATTACCAGCAACTGGGTTTAGGGAATACTTCTGATGCAGAATTTATAACAAACAATTCCATTTATCCAACAACAGAGGGGCAGGCTTATTCTTTATTTCAAAATAATGAATATTATGGTCTTCCCTGGCAATTAAAAGAAGCTGGTTATGAAACCTTTGCAATGCATGGACATGATAAAGAATTTTGGAACAGGGCAAAGGCGTACCCAGCCCAGGGCTTTGATAAGTTTTATGATGATACTTATTATAAAATAAAAGAATATATTGGTTATGGACTTGGAGATATTGAATTTTTTGAGCAGTCTGTTCCTATATTTGAAGATGTAAAAAAGCCTTTTTATGCTTTTATGATTACTCTTTCTAATCATAATCCGTATACAGTTCCTGAAAGATATCATACGTTACCTTTAAATGAAAAAGATAAAGATACTTATTTTGGAAATTATCTTAATTCAGTAAATTATACAGACAGAGCTATTGGTAATTTTATTGATACTTTAAAAGCTAATAATTTATATGAAAATTCCATTATCGCTATTTATGGTGATCATTTCGGCCTTGGAGTTAAAGATAAGAGAATAATTGATCAAGTTGAAAATTTTATTGGCAAAGATTACTACTTTGATGAAATGTTGAAAATTCCATTAATTATTCATATTCCTGGCTCAGGTGTAACAAAATCAATAGATCTTCCAGGAGGGCAGGTTGATTTTTTGCCTACAATTATGAATTTAATGGGGCAGACTAATAAAAATCCTTATGTTTTTGGTAAAGATTTGTTAAACTCAAAAGAAGGATTTATTATATCTCAAACTTATTTAGTAAAGGGAAGTTTTATTAAAGA
>Ga0334893_1002134_pt1 | contig 15747 bp, 9 predicted proteins | sample GraSluR3_MG_5_FD_207218 | JGI IMG/M metagenome (GOLD analysis project Ga0334893, IMG submission 207218) | Sludge microbial communities from methane-producing bioreactor in Wageningen University, Netherlands - Granular Sludge_09_05-R3 | ecosystem: Engineered > Bioreactor > Anaerobic > Unclassified...
CATTCCTTTTTAACAAATTAACAACATTCAACAAAGAAAAGAAAAAGTAGCAAAAAGAAAAGAAAATCAACTACTTACATCATCATTGTTAATAATAGTTGTTAATAAAGTGCTGCAAATCTAAAGGCCGGCAAAGGCAGGGCAAAGGCAGGGCAAAGGCAGGCTCGCAATGACGTATTCTTATATTTTAACTTTAGGTATGTTAGCGGACAATCATAAAAACTAAATTTGTAAGCATTTATGATTGTTTTTCTTCATCGATATTTCATCATAACATTCAATTAATCCGTGTATTAACAGCATCATTTTCTAATGACGGTCATTAGAAAAAAACGCTAATGACAAATTGGGGTTTAAAAGTTGGTTGGTCAGCAGTGATTATGAAATAATATCAAAAGTGTCCGACTTTTAATGTTCTACCACGATATCAGCGAAAATATTAGATTTGAACGCAAGTATCATTCATAAAATCAAAACATTAGGAACACATTGCTTGTGAAACCTCATTGTTTTATGTAAACATCAGATAATAAGACTGATATATTAGATAAAGGTTGTTTCTTCCACAAAATTGGTAGTAGCACCATTACTTTATATGTATAACCCAACTTTTAAGTCGGGTTTTTTCAGCCCAATCGCAAGGATATTTCAATATGTTTTTATTATTTTACAGGAGTAATCCCGATTATAGTAACCTTAAAAGCAAGAGAATTAAATCATTAAACACAACCATACCCTTTAAAGCATTATGAGAAAAGACGTTGAGGTAATTTGCGAGAATACGAAAGAGCGAAAAAGGCTTAAACCCGGATTAAATCTACTCGAAATAGCAAAAGCCTTTGGCTTAAAGCTAGAGCATCAGATACTAGGCGCCATGGTGAACAACGAGCTCAAGGAGCTCGACTACGAGGTGTACAGCCCAAAGAGCGTCAGGTTTATCGATATCACCCACTCCGATGGGATGCGTATGTACCAGCGCAGCCTGTTCTTCGTGTTGCAAAAAGCGGTTAGCGATGTCATTCCAGGGGCCAGGGTGCAAATTGAGCACTCGGTTTCCAAAGGGTTTTACTGTGAGATTGAGGGCATGTACGAACCCATTGAGCTACCCCTAATATTTGGTATTGGCGACAGGATGCGCGAAATTGTTGCAGAGGATTTGCCCATTAGGCGCGACAAGGTGCTAACAAAGGATGTTGTGGAGATGTATAGGAAGAATGGCCAAGAGGAGAAGGCAAGCCTTTTCGAAACCCGTGCAACCATGTACACCTCGGTGTACTATATAAACAACACAGCCGACTATTTTTATGGATGTTTAGTGCCATCAACGGGTTACCTAAAGGTGTTCGATTTGGTTAAGTACTACCAGGGCATGCTGCTCATGGTCCCCAAAATGAACAACCCCACCGAACTTGAGGATATCGTTTTGCAAAACAAGATGTTCGACATCTTTCAGGAATATAAAGAGTGGGTTGAAATCCTGGGCGTTAGTACTGTTGCTGCAATAAATAAGCAGGTTCAGAGCAAAAACACAAGTGAACTGATCAAAATATCGGAAGCCCTGCATGAGCGCAAGGTTATACAAATAGCCGACGAAATTTACAATCGTAGAGATAAAGTCAGGATTGTACTCATCTCAGGGCCATCGTCATCGGGCAAAACAACCTTTGCCAAGCGTATAGCCATACAGCTTAAGGTTATGGGGCTTGCACCACATACCATTTCGCTCGACAACTATTTTGTTGACAGGGAGAAAACCCCGCTAGATGAGAATGGGGAGTACGACTTCGAATCGTTGGGCGCTCTTGATATCGATACTTTTAACAACAACCTGGTTGACCTGTTCGAGGGAAAGCTGGTGGATTTGCCAAAGTTTTCGTTCGAAACGGGTAAGCGATTTTTCGATGGCACAAGCCTGCAAATAGAGTCCAACGGGATTATTATCGTCGAAGGTATACATGGGCTTAACCCCAACCTCACCCCGCTGATTGAACCCGAGAAAAAATTTCTGATCTACATCTCGGCGCTCACATCGCTATCGATTGATGGCACCAACCGAATTCCAACTACCGACAACCGGCTTATCCGAAGGATAATTCGCGACTATAAGTATAGAGGGTACAGTGCGCTCGACACCATTTCGCGATGGGGAAGTGTTCGCCGTGGCGAGGATCTCAACATCTTCCCATTCCAGGAGGAAGCCGATGTAATGTTCAACTCTGCCCTGCTATACGAGTTTGGCATCCTAAAAACCTACGCCGAGCCAATACTTAGAGAGGTGCCCATGAACGTTCCTGAGTATGCTGAGGCTCGACGATTAATGAAATTTTTAAACTTTTTCACGCATATTCCCGATGAGGAAATCCCTCCAACATCAATCCTGCGTGAATTTTTGGGTGGCAGCACATTTTCGTACAAATAGGAAGTATCATCCTATAAGTATGAACGTTAGCATGCGCTTTAGCAAAAAACTTGAATATAAAAAGTATGGATATGGGCCCAGAAAAGTTTTGAACAATTGCAAAAAATAATCAACAAAGTGCAATATTTGCAGCGCTTTATTAGCATTCTATTGGTTTTATTTGTTAATATTGTAAACAATTACACAGGTTTAGGTGCCTTTAATAAAACATAAAGTATAACCGTATGGTTAAGCATGTCGTAGTTTTACTCAATATGCTAGGGATTATGCTAGCCAACATACTGTTTCCTAGCAATGTATCCCTACAAATAAAAGCCCCTAGCGAGGTGGTAGCTGGTGCAGAGTTTGATATTGAGATAACGCTAAATAAACGCGGAGCCGAAAGTTTTGCCCGATTCCAGCAAGAGCTACCCAGAGGCCTCACGGCACAAGTAGTTGACAACGAAAACGCAAGCTTTGCCTTTGAGGATCAAAATGTGAAGTTCATTTGGCTTCGATTGCCTGCCGACGATCAGATTACCATCTCGTACAAAATAAAAGTAGATGAGCGCCTTAAGGGAAATTTCTCCATCGATGGGCTTTTCTCATACATCGATGGCAACGATCGCAAATCGGTAAAGCTCGATCCAAAGCAAATTACCATTCGGCCATCGTCTACGGTAAATCCTAACCTTATTGTGGATATTTCGGAGTTCCAACAAATGGTGCCTTACCAACCACCGGTGTCGTTGCTGGCTAGCAATGTTCGGTGCATTCGGCAAACTCCATCGTTTACAGGCGAAGGGAACGATATGCTTGTGAACATCCTGGTTAACAGAGGAAACGCCGATAAATTTGCAAAAATAGAGGAGGACATTCCAGTAGGTTATGTGGCCGAGGCGGCATCAACCCGCGATGCGATTTTCACCTTTAAAGACCAAAAGGCCAAGTTCCTATGGATGAACCTTCCGCCCGAACCTCGGTTTGTAGTTAACTACAGGTTGAGTCCAGTTGACGGTACAGCCTCAACCCAGCTCCCCATCAAAGGCACGTTCTCTTTCATCCTAAATGATGTAACGCAGGTAATTGATATTGTTCAACAAGACATTGACCTATCGAATCTCGACCCTCAACACCTTGATGGCATTATTGCCTCATCACCCCCACCAAGCTTTGTTACGCCAACCCAAGTGGCTGGAGTACCCATTAGCAGCACCTATTCCGGCGCCGATGGGGGCCGTGAAATCCCTGTTCAATTTCAAGAAATTGACGATAAGCGACCTCGCACCACCGCCAAACAACCCGAGCTGGATATGGCCTATCTGCTTGAGCCAGAAGAAGGAGTATACTACCGGGTTCAAATAGCGGCTGGGCATCGTTTAGTGGATATCAAAAGTTATTTCCAGCGGTTGAGCATAGCTGAGGATGTACGTACCGAGCGCCACGAGGGGTGGTACAAGTACTCCATCGGTTCGTTTGCCGAATATAAGCTGGCCAGAGACAGACGAAACGATATTTGGTCCACCACACCAATTGACGATGCATTTGTTGCTGCATATAACAATGGTACGCGCATAACAGTTCAGGAGGCCCTTATGATTACCAACCAGCAATGGTACAGGTAGTTCTACAACTATTTTGAATTGATAATGATAAAGAATAAGTACATATATTTTTGTGTAACCCTTATTGCACTTATGGTTTTGGGCTCTGCTACATTTGCTCAGGATGAAGATGAGGATTACTACACAAGCCTACTTACCCAAGAGGTTGAGGTTGAAAACCCTGTGTACAAGCCCGTACTTTCGCTCGGCACCGGTATAGTTCATCACCTCGGAGATATCCGTAACCCCGGTAAAAACCCGCTTATGGGCGACCTAGCCTACAGGTTTAACGTCTCCACCCTGTTTGGCAAGAACAACTACTATAAGCTGAATTTCTTTTTAATGTATGGTAATGTGCAGGGGCACGATTTTGAAATATCGAGAATGATGCAACGTGACCCCAGCCTGCTAAAACTTGACAACGATTTGCTCCCGATATACCATAACTCATCATTCAGCACCGAGTTCTTTGAATTTGGCATTAGCGTTGAGTATAACTTTGGCCATCTGTTTGGAAAAGACAAGAAGTTTAGGCCTTTCGTATCAATTGGGGGTGCACCGTTTGTGATCAACCGTTTTCAATCGGACGAGAAGAACGATAATGGATCGTACTACCACTTTTGGGACGATGGCACCATACGCAACATGCCGCAAACCCACCCCAACTCCTATAATGCTAACATCATTAGTTTTAACAAGGAGTATGATGCCGACATCCCTCGATCCGACTACCACGAGATAAAATATCCTCAGTCAACAGGGGTAGCTACGGTTGAGGGTGGATTTGATTTTTACCTATCCTACAGGGTAAACCTAAGGGTGGCCACATCGTTGCACTACACTTTTACCGATGTGCTCGACAACTTCACGCCTGAAGTTGCCAAACGGTATGATATCCCAGGCAACTTTGGGGGTAACGATATGTTCATGTTCACCAACTTTTCGTTACACTTCGACCTGTTCTCCGATCCTGAAATGATTAGAGTAGACCTGCTATTTGCGGACCTAGAGGATGTTGATTACGCTGTTATGTTTGCCGATCAGGATATGGATGGTGTATTCGACAGGCTGGACGAGTGTCCCGACACGCCAATTGGTGTAGCTGTTGACTCACTAGGTTGCCCTTTCGACACTGATGGCGATGGCATACCCGACTTTATGGACGAGGAGCTTAACACACCACCCGGTGCAATAGTTGATGACCATGGCGTTCAAATATCGCCCGAGGTACTCGCGCAAATGTTCGAGAAACCGACCGCTGTGCGCCGCGAGGATGCCACTATGATTCCTGTAGCCCCAATATGGACCCGCAGCATTTCCTTTACGCCAGGCGTTATCCCTTCAAAATTCAGAAATGTTGATAAGGATGGAGATGGGTACATTTCGTTCCAAGAGCTCATGGGAGCCATAGAAGCGTTCTTTGATGGAACGCTAAATATGACGGTTGAGGAGATTTACGAGTTGAATAATTTCTTCTTCTCGCAGTAAACTGAAGGAACTTTTTTCAAGGTAATTAATTTGCCTTAGGGTAAGCAATATGGCTGTAAATGAGGCTGTAAAAAAAGAAACTTTGTGGAACTCTGTGAGAACTTTGTGTCTTTTGTGATACCTCTAACTAATTGTAGCACTGAGGATACACAAAGAAGTCTTAAAGGAAAACAAAGAGAGTTTAATTAATTTTTCACTTTTTATACAGCCACATTGCTTTTAGCGTAGTTCGATTTTAGCCTTGGCAGTATCCCAATATTGGCTTAAATAAGTATCTGCTTTGATGCCCAAGAGATAAGAAGAACACAAGACTGGTGGGAAGTACAAAGCTACCCGTTTAATTTGCACTCAAGCTACTTCCTAATTACTGGAGGGATTACATTTAGCCTCATTTCGCGTTTAACCGTTCCATCCTGTTGGTATACCCAAGCCGATCCTAACTGATTTCCTAATCGGAAGTAAACCCGTGCAACCACATCTCCATTGGGGAAAAAGACTGTCCAAAAGCCCTCGGCTTTTCCGTTAACGTAATGCCCGGTAAGGTTAAGCTGTCCCTGTTCATTGTAGAACATCCATGGTCCAACTGATCGTCCTTTATGGTATGCCCCAACCTGCTTGGGTGTACCATTGGGGTTGTTTACAATCCATAAACCGTGGTACGCCCCATCCTTAAACTCGCCCTTAGCAAAGGTTGTTCCGCTGGGCAAAAAGCTTTGCCACACCCCTGCCCTATTGTTATCAACATATTGACCTGTCTCGGCCAGCTGACCAGTAGGGTAAAACTCCTTGTACTCACCTTCGAGCAGCCCATTGTTGTATGTTGATATATTCATTAACTCACCCGATTCGTAGTAGCCATAAGCCTTGCCCTCAATTCTGCCTTTGTTATAGTAGGCTACGCGCTGTAAATTGCCGTTCTTATAGTAAGCATAAAGCGAGTCGTGATTCTCCCCCTTATGTTTATACCCCTTATAGTTTAGCTCTCCCGTTGGATGGTAGGCCTCGTACTGGCCGTGCAATGTGTCTTGCTGATAGTACGCCAACAGAAGCAGGTTGCCATCTGGAGAGTATACTGTTGTTTTGCCGTGCAATAGATTATCGGAGTACTCGCTTTGGGTATCAATATTCCCGTTAGGATGATAGGTAACCAGCTTACAGTCCAATTTATCATCGATATAGCAACCCGTTTGATAAAGAGAGCCATCCTCGTTCCAAACGGTATAGCCGCCATTCTTGAGTCCAGCTTGGTAGCGAAACATACTTTTCCGCATCCCGTTTCTAAAGTAGTTTACCCATAGGCTATCAGGGAGATTATCTCTATAATAACCCTCCTGCATCAAGTTCCCCTCAGGGTAAAAAAACTTGTAATCGCCCTGCTTTAGGGTATCGCCATTATCGATATAGAACGGATAGGTTTCCTGTAAAACGCCCGATGGGTAATACGCCTCAAACTTCTCTAGGGTTTGTGCAAAAGATAAAAACCCCACTGCAACAGATAGGGTTAATAAAAGAATTCCTTTGAGAATGCGACGCATATCGTATATTTGTGCTAGACGAACCTCTTACGGTGCCTTACAAGTTGATAAGGCATGGGGTTACTCTGGCTGATTAGCTCCGCCAACTTCAATCACCATTTGCGCACCCTCAAGGGCAAAGCGTGGGCCGTAATCAACAATAACAGCAATGGCATACTGCCCGGGTGGCAATTCACCTGCAGGTAGCTCCACCTCTACATTGCGTGTCATTTTGGGGTATGTCTCCACCTCGAACGAAGGGAACTGCTTCTCCTCGGCGGTCATCACATTCGAAGCAATTAGATGCACCTTGCATTTTGTAACCTTATCGCCAAGGTTATCGAGGGTGGCCGAAAACTTACGGTTTGCATCCCCTTCCTTTGTTATCTCCTGTAACCCTGTGACTTTAACGGAGTGATTTGTGTTTGAACTTGGCGATTGATATACAGTAACACCTATGCGTCCGCTAACAGTTATTCCTGTACCAAGGTCTTTATCAGCACCCCATGACGTTTGTTCACGTACTGTTTGAAAATTCAACATACACCAAGCGGCACCATATTCATCAGAAGGAACTAACATTGACACTTGTATAGGTATCTGATCCCCTGGATTTAGCTCAAAAAAACTAGGGTTAATATTTAACCAGCTAGCTGCTGAGTGACGCGTTGTATTGGGTGGCATTACCTGACGTTTTCCATCACTACTTGGCAAAAAGTCTGAAATTGCCACGACATAAGAAGCTTTTACGTTACTATGGTTTTTCACATTAATAACCTTAGTTTGGTTTTCGCCCGGCTCGGCATTAAAATCGAGCCTAACGGGAGCCACCTCAAAATCCTGAGCAGCTACTCCGGCCGAAATGCTTGTGAGCATTAGCCCTAACACCACACTTGATGCAATTCTCATATTAGGTAAAGATAATTGAGTTATATTAGAAGACAAATATAACCTAAAAAACAATAAATATTACCTCAATCGTATGCATCAACAAAAAATCAAAATCCTATTATTTTTCATCATCACAAACAATTCAAAAGATTATTATCCATCTACTTGATTTTCTGTGTCTTTAAATTAATACAAAATCTTTTTCAAATTTAATCTTAACAAGTAAATTAAACATTGTACTTCTATACCAATTGAACGAATCGGCCATTAGAAAAACCAAAACACCTATTGGTCTGCAAAAAGAAAAGATTAATCAAAAAGTAGGTTATTTAATAGATTTTTAACTATTTTTGATGTATGGAAAATTATTCCACATATGATTCGAATCAGCTTGGCCCCAAAAATTAAGCTAATTGTTATTGCGCTTTTTACCTGCTGCTGGGTATCCCTCTCCGTTGCGCAGCAAATAAACGTTTTACCTAAGGAAAAGCAGGAGGATGTAGACAGATACCTTGAGCTTGTGGCCCGATATAAGCAGGCTGGCAATACGGAACAAGCCATTTTTTACCTTAACAGGATAGCTTTTACCTACTGGGAAAACGGCAGCTTGCGTGAGGCTGTATCCTACTTCCTCGAGTCGGTTCCGCTTAACGAGAAGGTTCGCAACTACAACGATATTAAATCAATTTACAGCAACATTGCACTAATTTACACCGACCTCGAACGGTTTGACCTAGCCCTAGAGTATTTTAACAAAAGCCTTGAGGCCCGGCGCATTCTCAACAACAAATCGGATATAGCTGCGGGGTTAATTGATGTTGCCTATATACACGGTGCACTCCGACAGCATGAAAAGGCCATACCTTTGCTCGAGGAGGCTCTTGAACTATCGAGAGATCTGGGCAACCCACGTCTCACCTTAAACTGTTTGCGCCTATTGAGCTACAACTACGATCAGCTTGGAAACCTGGCCAAGGCTCAGGAGATGAACAACTTGTCGTCGCAAATAGAGCAACAGCTTACCCGCGCTGAGGTAAGGGAGCAGTACGAAGGCATTGTGGGGAAAACCGAGGCAGAGGTTGAGCGCGAGAGGGTCCAGCGAACCGCCCAAGCGCTTGAAATGGAGCTCCAAAAAATTAGAGCACAAGCCACCGAGGATTCGTTGGGGTTTGCCATTCAGGCGCAACGAGACTCGTTGCTAAGGGTTGAACAGCTTGCCCGACAACGTCAACAGGAGATTGAGCTGCTGGAATCGCAACGACAAATACAGGAGCTTGCCGAGAAAGAGCAGCAAGCCCGACTTCAGGCTCAGCAAACCACCATCTACGCCGGGGCAGTGGGTATCCTCCTAATGATTATCCTCTTCCTTTTCATATTTAAGGGATATCGCGATAAGCGAAAAGCCAACTCGCTTCTTAGCAGTCAAAACGAGGAGATAAACAAGCAGAAGAATCAGATTCAAAAGCAAAACGAGAATATCAACAAGAGTATCAACTACGCTCAGGGTATCCAAAAGGCTTTGCTCCCATCGCAAAAAACGCTGGAGCAGTACTTTGCTGACTCATTTATATACTTCAAACCACGCGATGTGGTGAGCGGCGACTACTACTGGTTTAAGCCCATACCCAACGGGAATGGTGAGTATGTGCATGGTATCGATAAGTTTGCCATATCGGCCATTGACTGTACAGGTCACGGTGTGCCGGGCGCTTTCCTCTCGATGATTGGTTATAACTTGCTCGACGAGATTATCGAGAAAGGCATTCATACGCCGGGGCAAATTCTAAAGGAGCTGAATAAGGGCATTAGGCGCACCCTTAGGCAGGACGAGACCGATAACCGCGACGGTATGGATATGGCCCTTTGCGTTTGGAATCCCAAGGAGAGGGTTATCGAATTTTCGGGTGCAAAAAATCCTCTTGTTTACATTGCCAACGATGAGCTGTTTAGGATTAGGGGCGATAAGGAATCCATTGGAGGAGGTAGCACCAATACCGACTTGGAGTTTACCACCCACAGAATACCCGTTGATTGCCCAACCTGGGTATACATGTTCTCCGATGGCTATATCGATCAGTTTGGGGGCAACGATGGCCGTAAGTTCATGATTAAAAATTTTGCCGAGCTACTTAAGCATATCCATAAGCTGCCAGCCAATGAGCAGCGCGAAATCCTAAAGATTACATTTAACGAATGGAAGCGCCAGGAATACCCTCAGGTGGATGATGTGCTAGTGGTTGGATTTAAGATTGATTGATTGATTGATTGATTGATTGTGATAACATTTCCCCCTGACAGGGTTACTCTTCGTTAGCGAAAAGCAAAACCCCAGTACACTAAGCACAAGCCTCCCGAAAGAATTTCTGGAGTATCCCCTTCTTCCTTCGGTCTCCTGACTTCAATCTTCTGTCTTCTATCTTTCAACTTTAAACTTTAAACGCGAAGGCACTAAGGCGCAAACGCTTTATGTTTAAACACATAAAACTATACTTTCTAATGTACTAAAGACGCAACCACACTCTTTAGGCACAGAACGCTAGGCACTTTATGAACTTTTTCATCGGTCTTCCCTCCTCTCACCTCTCACCTCTCACCTCTCACCACTCACCACTCACCTCTCTTCAATCTTAAATCTTCAATCATCAATCATCAATCATCAATCATCCCTCTTCCGTCTTCCCTCTTCTCACCTCTCACCTCTCACCTCTCACCTCTCACCTCTCACCTCTCTTCTCTCTTCTGTCTTCAATCTTCAATCTTCAATCCTCACTCTCCCTTTTCCCAAAACTCCCCACAGTGCAACCCCTCCCATTTAGCAGTATCATATATCACACTTTTGCAAACATTCATCCACATATCACCTCAATTACTCAATATTAAGGAGTTTAAAGCCAAAAAAAAGTAGAAACTACTTGTATTATAATTTTTTTGCAATAATTTTACATAAGTTTTCAAAATGCGAACAAAACAGCAACTATACTACTAACAACTAAATTTTTAATCCTATGAGAAAACTATTACTTGGAGTAGCCATGCTACTTTTTGCCCAGATGGGCTTTGGACAGATGGTATCTGACCAAGCTGTGATTCCTGTTTCGGTAACCCTTAATTCAATTCTTCGCCTAACCGTTACTTCTGGTGGAAATATTGTATTTGTTTTTAACACCATCGATCAGTATGAGAATGGTATTGGTGGAACCCCAAGGACTACTACGACCTTTCAGGTTTCATCGTCGAGAGACTACAGCATTACCATGGTACCAGAAAACGGAACATTCATTGGTCTTGAGACAGGCAATACTACTTTTGCTTTGAACAACGTTGGCTATGTACTAGCAACCACTGGTGGAGCAGTTATTGACAATGACCTTCACCCACTAGCCGCTACCCAAGTTTTGACTCCTGGAGGTGGAGCTACCGCTGGCGGTAACCATCAATACACAATCCAATGGGAAGTTGGAACGGCAGGAACAGGTATGGCAGCCGCTCTATCGACACAAAGCTTGGCGACAGATATTTATGTTAACAACATATTCTTGACCCTGGCGCCAGAATAAAGTTGAACCATCGATGTTAATCGAACAATGGAGCCAAGCGGAGATCGTTTGGCTCTATTGATTGGTTAATAAAAAAAGTAATGAATATTTCTGCAAAGAGTTTCATCAAAATATGTACGCTGGTCATTGTACTGGCAGGAATATTATATGCCAATAATTCATCGGCAAGGCCTGTTAGGCTGACCTATTCTGGAGGTTTTATTCAGCTCAACATTACATCGCTTGAGCATTACAACAATGGCATTGAGCTACCTAACTGGACAAGGCTTAAGATTGCTATTGATACGACCGGCTACAACCTACCAGTAACCTATACAGGTTGGAGGTTGTACATCTGGTCAGCAGACCCAGCAATTCAATCTGACGATGGAAATGATCCGTTAGACCTTGCATTGCTTACAATGCAACCTGTAGGTTTTTCAGCCAACCCTGACACGGAATATACTTTTCCAAATTCTACAACACCTTATACTCTTTCAAATTCAGAAAAAGTATTTATTGAAGGAACAAAACTTAATGGGTTTGAAGCAACATTCGGATTAACCTATGAGTTTGGGAAAACTTCTCCATTACTTGATTCGCCATGGGGGTTTTATTATACTCAACTATATTTTAAGCTAGAATTGTACTAACGAAACAATTAGAGAAACTACTAACTTACTCCAGGATATAAATGAAAATATGGGTAAAACATATCGCATTATCTTTTACTCTAATATTTTTATTAAATCTTAGCAGTTTCGCTCAATTCCTTCTTTACAACGAGGCTCCTGTTGATATTAGCACAAGATTTACCCGACAAACAATAGAGTCAGCAGCAAAGCAAACATTTTTTAATGCACTAATTATAAAAAATAACTCCAATCGGCAAGAAAACTTTACCCTAAACTTCACAGTCCCCGAGGGTTGGACAGTTATCGGTGGAGATAAAATCGAGATCAACCTTCCTCCCCTAGATTCAATTACTGTCCCCTTAAGAGTTGCCATTGGGAGTAATGTTAGAGGCGATATTGGTTACAATGTTATTGCTTCACTAACAGATACTAGAGGCAACACTATTAAAAACGAATACTGCTTTGTGAAAATACCCCGCACAGCTGATCTAACAATTCGCTACTCAAACAGAATTTTTTATCTTGACCCAACATCAAAATCTGCTGAATTTTCTGTTAGCATTCATAACAAAGGAAACAGGGAAGAATTAATAAACTTCCTTTTTGATGGCAATAGTTCTCTTACGGTTGGCGAACAACGTGAAGCATTATTTACTAGGGATGTATCCATACCACCCCATTCAGATAGTCTTCTAACGTTCAGGGTATCACTGGCAGATATAGAGCAATACGGGAGAACTATTTTTGGTCTTAAAAGTATGATCTCATCGATTGACACAGTTTATCAAACAAACCTATGGTTTAAGCTAATAAAATCGACATTCGTTAATCAAATCCCCTCTAACGAAATCCCGTTGAGTATATCTGCGTATGCTCAGGGCATTGCAGACCCACACAACACCCCTGTTTATACGTTGAACCTTGAAGGAAAACTCCTATTTAATGGAGATAAAGAAATTGGATATTACTATAGGAATTTTTCTTCCCGCAAACCAGAAGACCTATACCTATATAACAAAATGCACATAAGGGGACAAGTTAAAAACTGGACTATTGAACTTGGAGATGGGTATAGAAACGTTGAAAGCAGCATGATGGGACGAGGCGGATATTTAGCGTATGATAACCCAAAGATTAAAGCCGAACTTATCGCTACAAGGAATTTGCAAACAGATGTAGATAACTTGGGGAGTAATATAAGTTATCGATTCACACCAGAGGTTCAAACTAATTTGGGGTTAGCATATAACGAAAGTAGACGTGATAATTTTAATTCAAAATTAGTTTATGTAGGGACAAGGTTTACTCTATTTAATCAGCACAATTTATACCTCCAATCATCTTACAATCTACTTGATAGACAAATTGATAATAAATCTAACCATAATGAGTACGGTTGGCAAATGTATTACACCTCAAACATAGGAAACGTATCAACGTCCATTCGTGCACGATCAGCCAGCGCATTCCATTATAGTCCGTATGCCGGTCGAGTTGAAGTATTCGGGTCTATGATCTGGCGTAAGAATCAAGACAATCAACTTCAAGTCTTTTACAACGAAAACACTAACCAATTCGCCACTATCCAAGAAGAAACAATAGTCAACAGATCAAGTCTCTCTACACGAGATGGATATGCACAGTGGAGGCATTTTATTACACCCGAAGTTGAAATATTTGCTGGGCCGGCAGTTACTAATTATCAAAACGCAGGCTTAAGGATGTTTCCTGAGGGCAGAGGTTTTAGTAGTTTAAATGTAAAAGCAGTATTTGGAACTAGAATTAAGAATCAAACTAGTTCGATTATCTTAACACCTACTTTTGAGTTGGCTCAGGCAAGGATACTAGATAATCCTTTTGCAACAGATAACGATAATAACAAACACCCTTTATTTCATCACCTATCACTGACGTTGCGTAGCCGTAACTTCACTACAATGGCATATTACACATCCGGGCCAAGATCGTCTTATGATCAGATTAAATATCTACAGACTAGTATTGGAACTCGAAAGATACAATTTTTACCAACCTTCGAATTTTTCATCTACAAGGACATCGTGAAACTCCAAACTGGGATGAGCTATGCCAATGATATGATTGCGAAGTCTACGTATACAACCCTACATGGCCAAATTAATTGCTATTTCCCAAACAATATTGAAGTGCAAGTTCTTGGCGTGTACTCCATGCAAAATAGGTTAAACCAACAAGATGCCATTGAAAGTTATCAAAACCTATATCTTGAATTTGGAGCGAAGAAAGATTTCGCCCTAAATCAGCCAAGGGTTAAGTATCACAATATTAATATTGTATTTTTCAAAGATTATAATGGGAATTTTATTCAGGAGTCGAATGAGCCAGGAATAAAGAGTGTCCTATTAGAAATTGAAAAAGTTGATTCCGAGATAAAAGGCAAAATACCAGGAGACTTTCATAGTTCTGAACTTATTTCTGACAATATCGGAGTAGTTAGAATTGAAAAAATCCCTGAGGGAACGTATAAATTTAATTATACTCCTTTGGGTGCTGATGTCGGAACATATAGCAAAGCTATTGAAGAAACGGAGATTAGAATAGACCGATCTGGCACATACTACTTTCCATTCGTTGAAAAAAACAAAGTCTTCGGTAAAATCATCCTAAACCGTAGCCGTCTTTCAGGCCTAGGAAGAATTGATGTTTCTAACGTTCGCATAACCGCCACCGATAGCCAGGGTCGCTCCTACTCAACCCTTACTGATAAAAATGGTGAGTTTGTGCTATTTGCCCCCATTACAGATGAATACATAGTCTCAATCAATAATATTTTCTACGAGAACTTTGACCTTAGGCAGAACAGTTTCCTTGTACAATTCAATGGTTATAAGCAGTTTGAGGTTAACTTTGTATTCGATGAGAAAGTGCGTCGGATTAACTTTGCCGCAACTGATCAGGAAATGCAGCAGGGCGTTCAGCAGGTGCGCCGTACCACTATATCGGGTTCAGTTAAGGATGCCAACACCCAACAACCCATTAGGGCTAGGGTTAACCTAATAAATACCCGCACCAACGCCATAGTAGCCTCGGTTAACTCCAGCGCCACCAGCGGCGATTACACGCTAAACTTCATGGCCAGCGACGATTACCTGCTTGAGGTTCTGGCCGATGACTACTGGTACTTCTCCGAGAACCTAGTGCTACAGCAGGTTACTACCTTTATGAATATCAACCGAAATATTCAGCTTAAACCCATTTCGGTTGGCTCAAGCATTGAGCTAAATATTCAATTCGGCCCCAACAGCGATTACCTTGCACCCGAATCGGTTGCCGAGCTTAATCGTCTGCTCCGTCAGGTTAGGAATAACCCAACCGTTCGCCTCGAAATTCAGGGCCATTGCGATGACCTTGAGGCAATCCAAAAGCCCGATATTGGTCGCGACCGCGCAGGTGCAGTGGCCAAATACCTTATCGAGAATGGCTTTAGCAACGTGGAGGTTAAGGATATGAAAAACCAAGTGCCTCTTACATCTAACGACACCGAGGAGGGCCGTGCCCGTAACCGTAGGATTGACGTGGTTGTGTTGAGACGGTAGACGGTGATCGGTGATCGGTGATCGGTAATCAGTAATTGGCAATCAGTAGTCGGTAGGTGGTAGTGGGTAGGTGGTGTTGGTTTTCCGATATTATTTATCTTTGTCT
>Ga0334893_1002141_pt1 | contig 15700 bp, 16 predicted proteins | sample GraSluR3_MG_5_FD_207218 | JGI IMG/M metagenome (GOLD analysis project Ga0334893, IMG submission 207218) | Sludge microbial communities from methane-producing bioreactor in Wageningen University, Netherlands - Granular Sludge_09_05-R3 | ecosystem: Engineered > Bioreactor > Anaerobic >...
CCCTAACAACGAATTAGCTGCACATCTTTTAGGTTTCATTGGACAGAATGAATTTGGAGATCCCGTTGGACAGTATGGAGTACAGGGATACTACTACGGAGATATAACTGGTAGAGAAGGATATTCCTATGAGGAGAAAGATTCTTCTGGGAATGTTATTCTCACAGCAGAATACGAACCTATACTGCCTAGAGACGGGAAAGATTTTAAGCTTACAATAGTTCCAAACTTACAAGCAAAAGTAGAGGAAGAGTTAGAGAAAGGAGTAAGAGAGAGCAGAGCAAAGAGTGGATCTGCAATAATTATGGATCCAAAGACTGGAGCTATACTTGCTATGGCGAACTACCCAACATATGATCCGAATGAATACTGGAGAGCTTCAGAACCATGGATATTAAGAAACCGAGCTGTAGCAGACGTGTATGAGTATGGTTCCGTTCAAAAACCAATTACTCTTTCAATTGCAATAGAGAATGGCGTAATTGATGAAGAACATATTTGCAATGACACAACTGGCTATTTAGACCTTTATAAAGTAACTGGCTATGCTGACCTAAAAGGAGAGAAAGTCTATACTTGGAACAGATTACCTGCAGGGACATTAGATATTTCTGGAATATTTAGAACGTCAAATAACCCATGCACAGCACTCATTGCTCTAGATACTGAATTCAATGAATTCTACTCATCCTTAAAAGACTTTGGAATTGGAGAATTTATTGGAGTCGGACTACAAGAAGAGAGTACAAGTTATCTTAAGTCAAAAGAAACTTGGACAAAACTAGATACCATTACTGCTTCATATGGACAGGGTGGTATCTCCGCCACACCGCTACAACTTATCTCTGCATTCAGCACAATAGCAAATGATGGTGTAAGAATGAGACCATATCTAATCTCACAGATAAGTGATGAAAAAGAAGTTATTAATATTTCTCCACAAGTCGTAACAGAACCGATATCAAAAGAGACTGCAGATATAATAACAAGAGCATTAGTTAAAGCAGTCAAAAACAATTCCCTTACGGCTCTCGGCAAACCTCTTTTAGAGTATGACCTAGCAGCTAAGACCGGAACGGCACAGATCTCCATCAAAGGAGGAACTGGATATGATGAGAATCTTTCTAATGACACGGTTATTGGGTTTGCACCTTCAGATGACCCTAAAATGATTATGCTTGTTAAGCTAGAAGAACCAAAAACAGCTGCTTACTCAAGTTTAACAACAGTTCCTGTATGGAGAGATATTTTCCTTTCTATTGCAGATGACCTGGAAATTAAGAAGGTTAATTGAGATAATACATATAGTTCATATTTATACTTATCTCTACAAAAAATGGTAGACATACTAAAAACGAGTTTAGAGGCACTATTTATTACAACAGTAGTCTCTGCAATATTTGCCCCAATAATGATCTCAATACTTTATAAATTTAACCAAGTAAGTGGGATTAAGAAATCCAAGATTGGAGCAACCGAGGGAGACAACAGTCTCTTTATGAGAATAATGAATTCCACATTGACAAATGGAACTCCAAACATGGGTGGAATCTTAATTTGGATTTTAGTCCCATTGTTGACACTAGCTCTTGTTCCTATGACACCTGTTATCAAAGTCTTCTTGATTGGTTTTGCACTTTTCGGTTTCTGGGGATTCATAGACGTCTCAATATTTACAAACGGTTTTAAGAACAATGAAAAAGTGAAAGCTTTTCAAGAAACCTTTGAGTGGAGAATGGGTAAACTCACCTTCTCTATACTCTTAAATATAGGGGTTATGTATTTACTAAGAAGAACAGGAGAGGTCACCACAATCAGCATTCTAGATTTAATTGTGATAAACATTACACCAATAGTACTAATAATAACTGGGGCCATTGGTCAATTTGCTATATATTCAGCAGAATTAACTGACGGAGCAGATGGTCTAATGATTGGGATTTTCACCATAATAAACTTCGCAATGCTCTTCTTATTAACCATTCAGGGTCAATATGAATTTATCCCAATCCTTGCAATAATTCTGGGAGTTCAACTTATAGACCTATACTTTAATATCCCTCCCGCAAGATTCTGGAACGGAGGACCAGGAGCTATGCCCCTTGGCTTTAGTATGTTCTTTGTGGCTCTAGTCACAGACAATGTTTTGCCTTATTTCCTAATGTCTTCCATAACATGGCTAATAATGGCATCTAGTGCAATACAAATTATCAGTCTAAAATTCTTCAAGAAAAGAGTCTTTAAGATAGCACCAATACACCATCACTTCCAAGCTAATGGATGGCCTCAATACAAAGTAGTTATGAGGTTCTGGTTATTCACACTATTTACATGTATCTTGGGGATATATCTAGGTCTCCTTTAGATTAAAGATCCTCACATTCAACCTCAGGACCTAAGCAGGTACAGATACTGTTATTTTCTGAATCTTTGAAGACATCACCATTTGAATAGATATTTCCGTTTGCTAAGCATATCCTAAAGTTTGTCATATTCCCTTGATCATTTTGATACGACACCGAGAATCTAGATACATCTGCAAGGCTAACATTCTGAATTTCAAAGGTATTTCCAATTAAACAAACCCTGCTATACATACTCTCATCCCTATTTGTTATCGCAGTCAAAACGATGCCTTCATCTTCAAGCTTGTACATACCAGCCTGAACAGGGGGCTCATTAAAATCCCCACACAAAGATTCTCTTTCCATTACAACCCTTAGCAAAGAGTCTTTATACTGGATATCCACTAGCTCGGCTCCTGACAAATCTGGCTGATCCCTATCTAAGTAATTCCTAAAGCTATATCTAAAAGACATATCGTCATTAACAAAGTTCTCATAAGACATCCCCAAATCCTCTTCCTCACAAACAATATCTCCAGAATTGGAACAAACACAATCCTGGCCACCCTTATATTCTGGGACAGGATCATTTACGGAATATTCAACACCCTCGTAAACACAAAAACCAATCCCCAGATTTCTCTGTAGCATTGCAAATAGTACCCCAAGGGAGCTTAACACCAAAACAAATGTTATTAACAACAACCAGTTCCTCTGTTTAATTTTTGCCATATCAAAATATATTTTACCATAATCTCGGAAAAATCCGTCCATCAACCATCTTCCTAAACTTTTTACATGTGTTAGAATAGGCCATGCACGACGCACATATACACTTGGCGATGGAGCCACTAAAATCTGATCTGCCAAAGATAATAGATACCTTTCTAGAGAAGGGTGGTAAGTACATACTAACTCAGAGCACAGACCTTGAGGACATTCAGACAAGCTTAGAGATAGGAACACAATACTCAAATACAATAGGGGTAGCCTTGGGTTTACATCCTACATTCTTCGAAGAAAACACCATAGACAAAGGAAGGACTAAAAACGTCTATGAAGAATCTCAAAAACTCCTTAACAAATTTGTGACCATACTGGAAAAGAAGCTCCCTCAAATTAGCGCAATAGGGGAGACTGGTCTAGATTACTACCAAATAGGTTTGCAAAAAGATATTACACCAGAGGTAAAAAAAGAATTAAAAGATATACAAAAAGAATCATTCAGAAAACATGTTCAAATTGCCGTTGAAAACAATCTCCCTCTGAGCATACACGCAAGAGATGTAAATGGGTGTAGTGAATGTGTAGAAGATGTTATTGGTATTGTCGCAGAAGAAGGAAGAGGACTAGCTCGAGGCTGCTTCCATAGTTATACTGGCGAGATTAAATATCTTAAACCAATTCTGGGCCTAGGCTTCTGTATAGGATTTAATGCCATAATTACATATAAAAGTGGAGAAGATGTGAGAGAGATTCTAAAGGCAACACCAATCGACAGGATTCTCTTTGAAACAGATGGACCGTTTTTACCACCCCAATCCGTAAGAAAAAATAAAAAAATTAAGAACAAATTTGCACAGCCAGGTGATGTTAAAGAGATTATTGAAGTAGCAGCAGAGGTCAAGAATATTTCTGCTGAGGAGTTAGAAAAGGAAACAGACAAAAATTACGAAAAGGTTTTCTTAAAGTAATTAGACAAAACTAATCTTCTCTAGGATCAACAACACATACAAATTCTCCATGGGGATTATCTTTGAAATTTCTCTCATTTAAAACCTCTTCGACTTCACTAACTTTTCCATAGAAATACTCCTCCCTTAATTTTGATATATCTTTGGCTAGAAATATCTTCACATCCCCCAAAACCTTGGAAACTGTGCCTAAAAACCCAATCAATCTCTTTGGCGATTCATAGAAGATAAGAGTGTTGTGTAAATCCCTATATTCGGAGATTATTTTCTCCCTACGAGTTTGGCTCTTAGGAAGGAAACCAAAGAAAACAAATCTGTCCGTTGGAAGACCACTTACAGACAATGCTGCAGTTACAGCACTAGGACCTGGAATAGCAATTACCTCAAAGTCGGCTTCTCTTAAATGCCTTACAAGTTTGTATCCAGGATCAGAGATTAAAGGAGTCCCAGCATCAGAAATGAGTGCAAGATCTAACCCCATCTTTAATTTCTCTAAAATTTTCTCAAGAACTTTATCATGATTCTCATCTCTGTATGAGACAAGCTGGGTTTGAATATCGTGTTTCTCTAGAAGTTTTTTACTTCCCCTCGTATCTTCTGCAAGTATGAAGGGGACCTTCTTCAAAATATCTACCGCTCTAAATGTCATATCTGAGAGATTTCCAATGGGAGTAGCCACTACATATAATTTACCTTTTATCATTTTATTAGCTTTAAATTTAAATCTATATCCTCGGAGATTTCTGCTGATTTAATAGCATCCTGTAACGTGTATTCTCCTATTCTTGTCCTCTCAAGTTCCACTGCAGTTGCATATGTTCCTAAGGATTCCCCAAGATCATTAACGAGAGTTCTAACATAGGTACCACTTGAACAAATAATCCTGAATGTGACGGTAGGCCAATCATAAGATTCTATTTCAAATTTCTTAATTGTTACACTCTTAGGTTGAAGCTTAACCTCTTTCCCTTCTCTTGCAAATTCATAAGCCTTCTTACCCTTTATCTTCTTTGCTGAAAATTGAGGAGGTATTTGATCTATTTCTCCAATGAAATTTTCCTTCACCACTTTATCTATCTTAGCTTTCTCTACAACTTCTAAACCAGAAGCCTCGCTGACCTTTTCCCCTGTAACATCCTGGGTATCTGTAGCATAACCAAATTCACCTTTAACAACATATTCCTTTTCCATTTCCAAAATCTCAACCATTCTCTTTGTATATTTCCCCAAGAGAATAATTAACAACCCCGTTGCAAAAGGATCTAGAGTTCCTGCATGACCTATCTTCTGACCGCGAGGTAGGACTCTTTTTAATTTTCTTATGACATCGTAAGAGGTAATACCCGCCTCCTTGTTTATTAACAAAATCCCGTCTATCATCTATTATATAGATGTAATATTAATAAACGGATTATACCATTATGTTAAACGGAATAAGCTTGGGAATAATGACTGTCATTATCCTTCTTATTGGAGGTTTTGTTCTAACTTTGCTTATTAACGCATTCTTAATACCATTATTAAAAACCCCTAAGGAAGTTATTGCAGAAATTATTGACATAATGGACCTCAAAAAAGAAGACCATCTTGTAGATTTAGGAAGTGGAGATGGGCGGTTACTTTTAAAAGCCTACAGTAACAGTGGATGCAAATGCACAGGCTATGACATATCTCCAGTGATGCTAATAATTGCTAGAACAAAGAAAGCGTTACAATTCCCACTAAGTAGGGATTTCTTCTTTGAACCTGAAGATATTTTTAAGGTAGATTTAGAGAAATTTACAAAAGTGTATTGCTATTTGGACGAAAAGAGTTTGGATATATTAAAACCAAAGCTTGAGGAATTTATAAAAAGTGGAGGTGAGGTTTACTCTTACAAACATTCTGTAAAAGGGATAGAAAGGGAGGAGAAAATCCCTCTTATAAACGACAAACCGCTTTACATATACAAAGAGTAGTTTAATCTTCCTCTATCTGTCTTAATTTGTCCCTCTGGACAACTCTGTAGACCATTGTAAGGATTCTGACCAAAGCATCAAAGGTTATATTGGGATGATTGGTGTAATCATAGAGCATCTTACTAGCCTTCCTATATTTAGGAATTACTTCAAAAGAGACATCATTATTTTGAATGTCCTTAAAAGTTACGAACTCCCTAAAGAAATAGTGGTTTATTCCAATCTCGTATACTCCAGCACCTCTAGACAGATATACATCAACGATATCTCCATCAGCTTCAGAATTAGGAATTACTACAGTATCCTCTTTGTGAAATTTACAAGTTTCATCTACAAGTTCCTCAACATGTTCCTCTATTTGAAAGAGTCTAATATTTCGATCATAATCACACAACCTGTCGCTCTTTCTTGAGATAGCTTCTTCGAAACTTATACTTTCTATAGACATGATTTTGTATTATTAAACTCTAGTTGCTTCTTCCCACTCATCTATCATTCTTGGATATGACTTTCCAGGGCCATACTCTACATTTTTAACAACAGTGAGAGGTTTTTTACAACCAAATCCCAAACCGAGAAAGAAAAATGTCTTATTTGTTGGCGTGTAGAATGTATGAACACTACCTGCCATCTTCATAGCTCTTCTGTATTCTAAAGCCTCCTCTAATTTTGTTGCGTCCTTTGGACCGTGCATATATGGCCAGTAAACTTTTAGGCCATTCTTTTCTAAACGGTCCACATAACTTTGTATCCTAGAGATTTCCTTCTGTGATGTGTTTTCATCGACATCCGCTATAAGAAACACCATATCTTCATCTACCGTCACATCCTCCTCATCTAACTCTGCAGGGAGACCTTTCTCTTCCCATTCCCGAAGCAAATCTGCAAACCAACCTCCCTCTGAAATATACTCTGCGACAAAAACTTCCTTACCATTTGCAAGGGTAGCACCGATATCAAAATGACTCCCTTGTGAAGTTTCATCATAAAATATAACTATAACAGGAGCCTCTGGATCAGCTATAGCTGCCTCATTCTGTGTACATATCTGCAAGCCTGTATTTGTTTGTACAGTGTCCCTATGAGGGAGATGTACGATAACTGGCTCCTCACGAGTTTCTAAATAATTAACAAAGTCCTCAAATTTTTCAACAACTTCTGGTGTTGCATTTCTAACACTCCCAATAACAAAGGTCTTATCTTTAATCTGAGAATATTTTTCTCTGGACTCTATATTGATTTCTATCTGTTCCATGAATTAAACCTATAAAATTATTTCAGAAATTATACCAAATTCCTTTACAATGAAAATAACGCTATAATTGATTATGGCAAATTATGAACCTCTAGCATCAAAATATAGACCTAAGAAATTAGAAGATTTTGTTGGCCAAGAACACCTCATAGGGGAGAATGGTCCCATTAAAAAATTCTTGGACACAGGCAAGATTCCCTCCATGATATTCTGGGGACCTCCTGGAACAGGGAAAACAACCCTTGCTTACATCATATCTCTTAATCTTTTCTATGACTTTCACAAACTCTTGGCAGTAAACAGCGGTAAAGAACAATTAAGAAAAATAATAAAGATTGCGACAGCAAATAAGCAATATGGGAAAAAGACCATACTCTTCTTAGATGAAATACATAGGTGGAATAAAGCCCAACAGGATGCCCTCCTTCCTTATGTTGAAAAAGGGTTAATAACACTAATAGGGGCAACAACAGAAAACCCTTCTTTTACAGTCAACACCCCCTTACTTTCCAGAACAAAGGTCTTTGTTTTTAAACAACAAAGTGAAGAAGATATACAGGCTTTACTGAAAAAAATATCAAAGGCGGAATTCCCAGATTTGACTGTTGGGAAGAAAGAATTAGCAGCAATGGCAAATCTTTCCAATGGAGACATTCGCTCAGGATTAAATATCTTAGAAATGGCAAGCACCATAGCCATCTCTCAGAAAAAAGAAGAAGAGAAGAAAGCCAAAATTACAATGGAGATACTAGAAGACACCATTCAGAAGCCAATATATTACGACAAGAATGGAGAGGAACATTACAACATAATATCTGCAATACACAAGTCCATGAGGTCCTCCAATCCTGACGCTGCTGCTTATTGGGTCGGAAGAATGCTCAGTGCAGGAGAAGACCCACTTTATGTTGCAAGAAGATTATTAAGATTTGCAAGTGAAGATGTTGGGAATGCAGATCCCAATGCTTTGACACTAGCAAACAACGTTTACGAATCTTGCCAGAAAATTGGCATGCCAGAATGTGAAGTTTTCCTAATACAACTTGCAATATATCTAGCAAAAGCACCCAAAGACAACACTGCTTATGCTGTAGAAAATCTCGTAAAACAGGACATAGAGAAGTATGGCAACCTTCCTGTCCCCCTGCATATAAGAAACGCACCCACAAAGCTAATGAAGAACATTGGCTATGGGAAAGGATATGAATATGACCACAATTTAGAATCTAAAAAATCAGAACAGCAATGTATGCCGGACAAATTAAAGAACAGGAAATACTTAAAAAGCAATTAAGGATTCGCTGTAAGGTGGAAAACTTAACATAATATATATATAATATTCTGCATGGAAATTAAAAAAGACAAAGAAATAATAGAGAGAATTCTGAAAAAAGGAGTTGAACAGATACTCCCAACCGAAGATGCTCTCAAAGCTTTATTGGAATCTGGCAAAAGACTTAATATCTACCAAGGATTTGACCCAACAGCTGACACCCTACACATAGGTCACACCGTAGGTATGAGAAAACTTGAAGACTTTAGGAAACTCGGCCATCACGTCATTTTCCTCGTAGGCGATTTTACCGCAAGAATAGGAGACCCTTCCGACAAAGCTGCAACAAGGCAGATGTTAACAAAGGAAGAAGTAGAGCAAAACATGAAAGGTTATGTCGAACAAGCCTCTAAAATCATAGATATTAACAACAAAGAGAATCCTGTAGAGATACTTTACAACAGCAAATGGCTAGAGAAACTAAATTTTGGAGACATAATAAAGCTTGCCTCCAAATTTACAGTCCAGCAGATGCTAAAAAGAGATATGTTCCAGAAGAGGTTAGACAAGAACAAACCAATTCATCTAAATGAATTCCTATATCCAGTCATGCAAGGATACGACTGTGTAATGATGGATATAGATGTTGAAGTTGGAGGCAATGACCAGCTATTTAATATGTTGGCTGGAAGAGATTTAATAATGTCTGAACTAGGGAAAGATAAAATCGTTCTTACTGCAAAACTTCTAGAGACTGCAGATGGGACGAAAATGGGAAAGACAGAAGGTAACATGATCAGAATGAACGACAAACCAGAAGACATTTATGGGAAAGTGATGGCCTTCAACGATGACATGATTCTTGGGGCCTTTGAAATCCTAACCTTCGCCACTATGGACGAAGTCAAAGGATACAAAGAGAGATTAGAATCCGGAGAAAACCCAATGATACTTAAAAAAGAGTTGGCTTTCAGGATAACCTCAGAAATAACTAGTGAAAAAGAAGCAAAGCAAGCCCAAGAGTTCTTCGAATCCGTTTTTCAGAACAAAGATAAAGATGTAGAAATACCACAGAAAGAAGTCTCAGAGAAAGAGATTCCACTAAACCAACTACTCGTAGATATTGACTTTGCAAGTAGCAAATCAGAAGCAAAAAGACTAATAGAGCAGGGTGCTGTGAAGATAGCAGACAAAAAAATCACCCAATATAACTATCCCGTCAATACTTCCAACCAACCAGAAATCAGAGTAGGAAGGAAGCTATGCAAGATTACATTCAAGGCATAGAAGAAAGATTTTCTAAAACCTTCTTCAATCCAAAAACCAAAACCTTTTTAAACATGGACAAAAAGATACAGAAAAAAATTAAAGAACTATTAAAGAGAATCCCAAAAGATTTTAGAGAGGATATTGAAAAAGCCTTTGAATATTCCTCAGATTTCCACAAAGAGGACAGAAGATTCGGAGGAGAACTCGTCCTAGAACATCTTCTAAACATCGCACTACTTACAACCGAAGTTGGACTAGATACAAACTCTGCCATAACAAGCCTCTTACATGAGACACCTGAAACGGAAGATAATCTTAAAAAGGTAGAGCACCTCTTTGGGAAAGAAGTTGTAAATATGTTAGTTAGACTCAAAGAGATAAAGAGAGCGACAGAGAGTCAGGAGACCCCAGAGGAGGTAACAATAAAATACATATTGAATGGCTCTGATGAATTAAGACCTGTCATCATCAAAATCCTAGACACGCTATGTGACATTCGAAGTGTTGAAAACATCCCCGACGAGATGAAAAAAGATACTCTGAGAAAAGCACTAAACATTTACTCTCCCTTAGCAGAATATCTAGATCTAAATGAGATCAAGAAGGAAATAGAGGAAAATGCATTCTCAGAATACTTACCAATAGAATCTGTCAGTATCTCCAAGAAGATGGAGGAGGCAGAGGTCTGTGAAAAAACATTAGAGAAATACAGAACCCTTCTAGAAAAGACTCTTAAAGATCTCAAATTTGAAAAAAAAATAGAAGGCAGAGTAAAGTCCAAATACAGCATATACAACAAGCTCAAGAAGTATGAGAAAGAATGGATAAACCCAAACATCACAAAAGTCGACGACCTAATTGCATTTAGGATCCTCACAAATAAGGAAGATGAATGTTTTTTTGTCTTAGAGAAATTAATGGACAATGGAGAACCAGACTATGATCTCTTTGATGACTATATATCAAACCCCAAACCAAACGGGTACAAAGCAATACAATTCCCAATTAAATTCCCTTCAATCTCAGATTTAAAGATAGAGATCCAAATAATGACGAAAGACATGTACTACCACAACACATATGGCCCTGCTTCACATATTGCATATAAAGCCAGCAAATCAAGATATGCTAAACCAACCAATGAATATGACTGGGTCGAAGAAATACATAAAAATTTCAAGAAAACTAAGAAAGAGAGAGAACACAAAATAAATTGCCCAGTTAAATGCTCCATATACAAAGATGAGGTCTTCCCATTCACACCCAAAGGCATGATCCTGGATTTAAATGAAGATGACACAGCCCTAGACTTTGCATTCAAGCTACACACAGAGATAGGAAATAGCGCAATAGGGGTTCTAATAAACGGCAAAGCAGCGAAACTTTCTACGAAGTTAAAAACAGGAGATGTGGTAGAAATAAAAAGAGACAAAAATAAGAAATACCAGAAGATAGAGGCGTTACGAGACGTTAATTCAGAAACCACAAAATTCAGAATTAGAAATCAACTTTCAAAATATAGAAGAAAAGGATAAAATAGAGATATGAAGAAAAAGACTAAAAAGAGATTAAAAGCAGCTATAAACATAGGAATAGCAATAATCCTTGTAGGAGGAATCGTTGCACCAATACTGCTTAGCTTACTAGCAATCTAACGACAGTATACGATCACAGATTTAAAAATTAGCTCAATCATATTCATATGAGCCTCTCCAAGAAAAGTCCAATAACAGAAATAAAAGGAATTGGAGAAAAACAGGCAGAAAAATTTTCTAAACTAAATATAGAAACTGTCGAGGATCTTTTATTTCACATCCCTCTTAGATACCAAGACACATCCTCCATTATTAGTATTCAAGAATTCAAAGGACGAGGGGAGGGGACCTTTCTTGCAGAGATAGAAAAAGTAACAACCGCATATTTCAAGAAAAAGATTACGACAGTAAGAGTAAAAGATGACACAGGATCTTTAAGCCTTACTTATTTTAACCAGACATACTTACAAAAAACACTTAAAGAGGGAGACATCTACCTTTTCAGTGCAAAGATAACTAAAAAAGGGAATCGCAAGAGTATATATAACCCCAAATTTGAAAAGTTCAAAGAAGATCCGCAGAACCAAACACACCTCGGGAAGCTGGTAGGAATATATCCAGAGACAAAAGGCTTAAGCTCTAGGATTATCAGATCCAAAATAAAAACCTTAGAGAAAGAAACAGGTGGTTTTGACAAGTTAGTTAAAGACCCCCTTAGCAAGGAATCCTTAGAGAAGTTCAATCTTCTCCCCCTAGATAAAGCTCTTGAGAAAACACATTTCCCCAAAGAGAAAGAGGCTGTTGAAGAGGGAAGAAAGAGACTTGCTTTTGACGAAATGCTTAGAATTGCATTCAAAATAGAAGCACAAAAACTTAAACAAGAAAAAGAGGTAAGTGAAGCAATGGAAATAAAGTCTCCCATATTAAACAACTTCATAAAATCTCTCCCCTTTGAATTAACCGATGATCAAAATACCGCTATAGAAGAAATCCTTCAGGATACAAGCAAAAAGAAACCTATGAATCGCTTACTAAACGGAGATGTTGGGAGTGGTAAAACAGTAGTCGCAGCAGTAGCAATATTAAATACAATTCAAAATGGTTACTCCAGCATATTGATTGCTCCCACCACAGTCCTTGCGAAACAGCACTACGAGACTTTCAACAGATTATTTGGCAATTTTGATATAGACGTTGAACTCTGTATATCAACAAAAAAAATAATTAGAAAAGCAGACAACAAACTTATCATAGGAACACATGCAATACTCTATGAAAAGGAGCTCCCAAAAGATCTGAATCTAGTAATAATTGATGAGCAACACAGATTTGGTGTAGAACAGAGAGATTATTTCAAAGAAAAAACTAAGAGATCTCCACACCATCTAACAATGACGGCAACTCCAATACCAAGAAGTCTTACAGAGATATTCTTCGGTGGATTGGACGTTTCTGAAATAAGACAGAAACCAAGATACCAGAAAGAGATAGAAACATATTTTACCCCATACAGAAAGCGAGAGGATTGCTTTAATTGGATAAAAAATAAAATCGAAGAGAGCAGAAAGAATAGCACTTACGAAGACCAAGCCTTTGTAATATACCCCCTAATAGAGGAATCTGAGAAACTTAATGCAAAGGCGGTCTTGGTAGAAGTAGAATATCTTAAAAATTTATTTAAGGGCTTAAATGTAGATTTCTTACATGGGAGACTAAAAGAAAAAGAAAAGGAGAAACTGCTAAAAGATTTCAGAGATAAAAAGATACAAGTTTTGGTCTCCACCACAGTAATAGAAGTTGGAATAGATATTCCAGATGCAACAATAATGGTTATAGAAGATGCAGAGAGATTTGGTCTAGCACAATTACACCAATTAAGAGGAAGAGTAGGTAGAGGAGAAAAGGGATCTTACTGCTTTGTTATCCCCAGTCCTAATGTAGAAAAAGATTCTCCTTCCCAGGAAAGATTGATCTACTTCGCAGATCATAACAGTGGCTTCGAAGTTGCGGAATATGATCTGGAGAGTAGGGGACCAGGAGAAGTTTATGGCTTAAGACAATCGGGAGTCCCTAACTTCAAAGTAGCTTCCATACATGACCTCAAATTACTTAGCAAGGCTAGAAAGCTTGCAAAAAAAGAGCTTAAAGAAGATAATAATCCAGAAAAAATCTTAGAGAACATATTTAGATGAAAATACACATAGTTTTAGACAATATAAGATCTGTGTTCAATGTAGGAAGCATATTCAGATCTGCGGACGGTGCAGGACAAGTAGAAAAGATATATCTATGTGGAATAACTGCAGACATAGATAACCCGAAATTAGAAAAGACCGCCCTAGGAGCAACAGAGATGGTTCCCTCGGAACACTACGACACTACCGAAGATGCCCTTGAAGATATTAGAGGTATGAATATCCCAATATATTCTGTCGAACTTACAGAAGATGCAAAGAACTTTCAGGAGATAGATTACCCAGAGGAAGTAGCCCTTGTCTTCGGCCATGAGAAAAAAGGTGTAGATGAAAAAATCCTAGGCGAATTTTCTACAGAAAAGATAATGGTTCCTATGAGAGGCATGAAAGAATCTCTAAATGTAGCAAACTGTGCTACCACAGTGCTTTATGAAATCACCAGGAATAGCTAGTATTCTCCATTACAAAAACTTTCTCTTTCTTTTTGCTACAATATATCGTTATGGATTTAGGAAAGAAAATTACCATCTTAATATTGCTTGTCACTATTGCCATTAGTGTCAAAATGATTCAAGACCAAAGTAGTAGCATCCTAGATACCCCAAAGATTGCTGGGGAAAGTAGTAGTTGGCTTTACAGAAAGGGAATAAAGATAGAGAACAAAAGAGGAAGACTAACTTTCACAGAAGATGTCGAGATAAGGATAAATACCAAAGAATTAATTGAATTAGGGAAATTACAACCGACCTGTAATGATATGCGATTCCTAGATGATGACAACGAAACTTCCCTTGATTTTAAGATACTGGGGAGACCTAACACTGTAGATGGATGCAACAGTGAAGATACAAAGGTTTCAGTTAAAGTTACTTCAATCCCTGCAGAAGGGAAAACCATATATTTCCTCTATGGAAACAGCACTGCTCCAAAGTTGTAAGATTCTTTTCTACAAATATCTTTTCCAGCACTGAGGGCTGTTGACAACTTGGTGAAATTATTACAAAATGAACTAGTTATAAATATTTAAACTGACCCTTGCTAAATATGCTTCTCAGAATTTTATCCGTGTTAATTTTTTCTTTCTCTATTTTTTCCACCGGGTTATTAAACCTCGGGGACTTTTCCCAACAGAGGAAAGCTTATGCCCAGGAGGAAGGGACAATTGAAGAAGAAACCGAACCTGCAGTAGTTTTGCTCAGCGTGATGATTAATAATGAATCTGCGGAAATTATAAATAGAGACAGAGCCTTAGTTGAAAAAGATGATGCTGTCAGACTTGCTGGAAGTGCAGAGCCTGGGAGCGAGGTCTTTGTATACTTCGGAGAGAAAGAACTGACAACAAAAGCAGGAGAGAACGGATATTGGTTCGTACTCTTTAGCATAACTAACATGGAGGATGGACAGTATGCAGTAAGGGCAGGAGTTGGGGAATTGGAAGAAACAGACATAATATTAACTCTTGTCTTAGGAGATTCTGATTCATTGATGGATCCCTTAGCTGACAGAAACAATATAATTAAGATTGTTACAGAAACAAAGACCTCATACATTGTCCCTATTATCTTAGTCCCTCTGTCATTGGCTTTAGGATGGGTATTGGGAGCATTAACTGCGAAAAAAGGGGGGGAAAATAGAGGGAAAAAGAAAAGTAAAAAATAATGAGAATAAAATTGAACAGAAAAACAAATTTTAGGATCTTTCTTGGGATATTGTTTCTTTTCACTTCCCTTCTGTTTTTTTATTTCTCAAAACCAATAGGAACAGAAGCTGCTTGTTGTTCCCATTGGTGTTGTGGTACTGTAGGGTGCAACGGCTGTATTTGGGATCCATTTTCAAACTCCGCAAGTTGTAACTGTCAAGGTTCAACTATGTATTGCGACAGAGGAGAGTGTAGAACTTGTACCCCTCCCAGTTGTCCAACAGGCTATACAACTACAAACACGGGATGTTCTACTACAACAACATCTTGCACCAGATACTACTGTTATGGAGGCTCTTGTGGAAGTTCAACAAGAACCTGCTGGTTAGAAACATATGATGTGTATTATGATGGGAATAGCGGTACATGCACACCAACCAGTAGGACGGACATTTGTAGAGGAGGATCTGCTGCTGCCCCCTCTTGCTCAAGGGATAACTATACCTTAGTTGACTTTACCAAAACATCGGGGACCTG
>Ga0334893_1002149_pt1 | contig 15648 bp, 13 predicted proteins | sample GraSluR3_MG_5_FD_207218 | JGI IMG/M metagenome (GOLD analysis project Ga0334893, IMG submission 207218) | Sludge microbial communities from methane-producing bioreactor in Wageningen University, Netherlands - Granular Sludge_09_05-R3 | ecosystem: Engineered > Bioreactor > Anaerobic >...
AAATCACAAACAAGAGCAATGACGGAGACAAAACTGTAGAGAGTCTGATAACAGAGAACTGATGGATGGTGAGAGTCAGGATCAGAGGACGCAGGAATGATCACTCCGGAGCTGTCAAGGCGAAATGTAAAAAGTAGCTGCGACCGGGAGTCTTCCAAGTGGAAGATGTGCCACCGTTACATGGCTATGGTTAAAGGCTTGTCCTTGGACCTGAAGAGTCAATCTGCGTGAGTGGATTGTAAACCAGGGTGGTACCGCGAATGTAATCTCGTCCCTGAAATACGTATAAGTATTTCAGAGACGGGATTTTTTAATACCCAAAATCAAAAAAATAAAGGGAGGAAATGAAAATGACAAGAACTTTGAATGCAATGGTAAAAAACGGACCGGAGACTCTAATGAGAATTACAGGACTAATGAGAAAAAGAGGATGCCAGCTACAGGGAATAGTTTATGAAGTGGGACTTAATGATGCCCTTTCAAAGCTTACACTGACGGTTGGAGCTGAAAGCGAGGACCTTATGAACAATATGATCCTTCAGATGAAAAGATTCCAGGATGTATACGAGGTTACAGAGTAAATTACAGAATAAATTACATAATAGGGAGAGATGGTAAAATGGCGAAAATGTTCTACGAAAACGACTGTGATTTAAACAAACTGAAAGACAGGAAGGTGGCTGTAATAGGCTATGGCAGCCAGGGTCACGCACACGCACTTAATCTTATGGAATCAGGCGTGGATGTAAGGGTTGGACTTTACGAGGGGAGCAAGTCCTGGGAAAGGGCACAGGAGGCAGGACTTAAGGTCATGACCTCGGGTGAGGCCACCAAATGGGCGGATGTTGTTATGCTTCTTGTAAACGACGAAAAGCAGGTTGAACTTTATGAAAACAATGTAAGGGATAACCTGTCGCCTGGAAACTACCTGGCTTTTGCCCACGGCTTCAACATCCATTACGGACAGATTGTTCCCCCTGAGGATGTGAATGTGTTCATGGTTGCACCAAAGGGACCGGGACACACTGTTAGAACCCAGTATCAGGAGGGGAAGGGAGTGCCCTGTCTGGTTACAACCCACCAGGACCCAACCGGTGACACCATGGATGTTGCATTGGCATATGCCGCAGGGATTGGCGGAGCCAGAGCCGGAGTACTTCAGACCACCTTTAAGGAGGAGACTGAAACAGACCTTTTCGGAGAGCAGGCAGTACTTTGCGGAGGAGTTACAGAACTTATGAAGGCTGGATTTGAGGTTCTTGTGGAAGCAGGCTATGAGCCTGAAAGCGCATACTTTGAATGCCTCCACGAGATGAAGCTTATTGTGGATTTGATAAATCAGGGTGGACTAAGCTATATGAGGTACTCAGTTAGTGATACGGCAGAATACGGAGACTATTCCGTTGGCAGAAGAATCGTAACAGAGGAGACCAGAAATGAAATGAGAAAGGTCCTTGGAGAGGTTCAGGACGGTACCTTTGCAAAGAACTGGATACTTGAAAACAAGGCAAACAGACCTTCCTTCACAGCCAGAAGAAGAATGGAACAGGACCATCAGATGGAGGTTGTTGGAAGGGATCTTAGAAAGATGATGAGCTGGTTGAAGAAATAGAATTGATTATTTGCTTTATGAGGGCAGTAACGACTAGAATACAGGGGTGAGAAGATGAAGTTGACAGGTGCAGATATAGTGATGGAGTGCCTTCTTAGGGAAGGAGTAGACACCATATTCGGATATCCCGGAGGTGCTGTGATTCCGCTTTATGATTCCTTGACCAGGTATAGGGAGCATTTTAGACATATCCTTACAAGCCATGAGCAGGGAGCATCCCACGGGGCAGATGGATATGCCAGGTCCAGCGGAAAGACAGGTGTATGCTTTGCAACATCGGGACCAGGTGCCACAAACACCGTCACTGGAATAGCGACAGCGTATTCGGATTCAGTTCCCATGGTTGTGGTAACCGGGCAGGTAGCATCATCCCTTTTGGGAAGAGACTCCTTCCAGGAGGTTGACATCACATCCATAACAATGACAATCACAAAGCACAACTTTTTGGTACATAGTGTTGAAGAGATTGAGGAGACAATGAGGGAAGCCTTCAGGATTGCGGGATCAGGCAGAAAGGGGCCGGTTCTTGTTGATATCCCAAAGGATATACTCATGACAGCCCTTGATTTTGAAAGGTCCCAGCCGGTCAGCACTCCAGAGGAAGCAGCCAATGAGCAGCTGGACCAAATGGACAAGGTGGTCCGGATGATAAACAGCTCCCAGAGGCCGGTGATATATGCTGGAGGAGGTGTCATATCCTCAGGAACAACCGGGGAGCTTCAGAAATTTGCCGAGAAGGGAGATATCCCTGTAGTTTCAAGTCTTATGGGGATGGGAGGATTCCCAAGGGACCACAGACTTTCACTTGGGCTTGTGGGGATGCACGGCTTCAAGGAAAACAACCTTGCAGTATGTCACAGCGATCTGATAATCGCAGTTGGTGCAAGGTTCAGCGACAGGGTCATTGGCAAGGCTGAGGAGTTCGGCCCAAAGGCCAAGGTGGTCCAGCTTGATATCGATGCATCTGAAATAGGCAAGAACAAGGCGGTGGATGCAAATCTCACAGGATCCATGAAAAAGATTCTTACAGCACTTGAGGAGAGAATGGATGGGTCTGACAGAGGGGAATGGCTGCAGCAGATACAAGAAATGAAGGAAGAAAATGCATATGAGGAGGATTGGAGCGGAGTCACCGCACTTAAGCTTGCAAACAGGAAATTCCCTGATGCCATAGTAGCAACGGATGTTGGACAGCATCAGATGTGGACAGGGCAGCACTGGATATTCAAAAGACCCAGGACATTCCTTTCATCAGGAGGACTTGGAACCATGGGCTATGGAATGGGTGCAGCCATTGGGGCGCAGATTGCCAATCCTGATAAGAGAGTGGTTCTGGTTACAGGGGATGGAAGCTTCAGGATGAACTTCAATGAGCTTGGTACAGTTGCAAAGTACAACCTGCCAATTATAATTTTACTATTTAACAATAATTCACTTGGAATGGTTAGGCAATGGCAGGGAATGTTCTGTGAGGAAAGGTACTCGGAGACTGACCTGGGAGATGAGGTTGACTTTATGAAGCTTGCTGGTGCCTTTGGCATCCAGGGAAAGAGGGCAAACAGCCCACAGAAGCTTGAAGAGGCCCTGCAAGGGGTAGTGGAGAACAGGAAGGCCTTGGTGGTGGAATGCAGGTTTTCAAATGACCAATGGGTATACCCCATAGTTCCTGCAGGAAAGGCCATAAATGAGATGGTATACGAAGGAGGAGATGTTTAGATGGAACAGAGTTTTGTATTTTTCAATGGTGAAATTGTAGATGAGAAGAATGTTAGCCTCAGCATCAGATCAAAGGTTGTAAACTACGGTTTGGGTTGCTTTGAGGGAATTAGGGCATACTGGGACGAGGAAAAAGGTCAGCTGTACGGCTTCAGGCTTAAGGAACACTATGAGAGGCTTCTGGAGTCTGCAAAGGCTCTAAATATGGATATTCCATATAGCGTACAGGAGCTTTGTGATGTTACGGTGGAGCTTTTAAGGAAAAACAATTTCAAGACCACCACATACATCAGACCTGTTGTTTACAAGGGCTCAGAATCCCTTACGCCCACCCTTTTCGATGATGACAACAGACTTCTGATCTACTGCCAGCCAATGGGAAAGTACGCTGGGAAATCTGAACTGAGGGTAGCAGTGTCAAGCTGGAGAAGAATAACCGACACAATGCTTCCACCAAGGACAAAATCCACAGGGGCATATCTTAATTCAGCCCTGGCTTCCCTGGAGGTCCTCCAGAACGGATATGATGAAGCAATTTTCCTTACTCACGATGGAAAGGTCTGTGAAGGTCCGGGTGAAAATATATTTCTTGTGAAGAAGGGCAAGCTTGTTACACCACCTCTTTCGGATGATATTCTGGAGGGAATCACAAGGGATACGGTAATGACCCTTGCCAGGGAGGAGCTTGGAATGGAGGTTGTTGAGAGAAGTGTTTCAAGGACTGAGCTCTACAATTCCCAGGAGGTGTTCTTCAGCGGGACTGCCATGGAGGTCACAGCTGTTGTAGAGGTTGACAACAGAAAGGTTGGGGACGGCCATGAAGGTCCGGTGTGCAAGCAGCTTAAGGATATGTTCTTCAACATAACAACAGGAGGAAACGAAAAATACAGGGAGTACCTTACACCGGTCTATGATAAATAAGAGGGGGATGAGAATGGAAGACAATCAGATGAAGGACATGGGCTTTTCCACAAGGGCGGTTCATGCAGGATACAGAAAAAACGAAATGGGTGCATTGGCGACACCGATTTACCAGACATCCACATTCATATTCGACAACGCAGAGCAGGGTGGAAGAAGATTTGCGGGAGAGGAGAAGGGCTACATATACTCCAGGCTTGGCAACCCAACAAACACCCAGGTCGAGGATAAGGTGGCCAATCTAGAAGGTGGGGAGGCTGCAGTATCCTCAGCATCGGGAATGGGGGCCATAACATCTGTCATCTGGAGCCTGGTTTCTTCCGGAGATCATATTGTTGCAGCTAAGACCCTCTATGGATGTACATTTGCATACCTGACACATGGACTTGAAAAGTTTGGTGTGGAGTTGACCCTGGTGGACATGGAGGATCCAGAAAATGTCAGGAAGGCCATGAGGGAAAACACCAAGGTGGTTTATCTGGAATCCCCTGCAAACCCAAACATGACAATAGTCGACATAGAAGCGGTAGCTGATATCGCCCATGAAGTAAAGGGCTGCATGGTAGTTGTTGACAACACTTACTGCAGTCCATACATACAAAGGCCTTTGGAGTTTGGTGCTGATGTTGTGGTACATTCCGCAACCAAGTACCTTAACGGCCATGGGGATGTTATAGCGGGGTTTGCTGTTGGAACCCAGGAATTTATGGACCATGTGAGATTATTCGGGGTAAAGGATATGACGGGAGCTTCCCTGTCGCCCTTTGACGCCTATCTTGTAAACAGGGGTATGAAGACCCTTGGAATAAGGATGGAAAGGCACTGTGACAATGCCTGGAAGGTGGCTGAGTTTCTGGAGGGGCACCCGACTGTTGAAAAGGTCCTCTATCCTGGACTGAAGAGCTTTCCCCAGTACCAGCTGGCCAAGAGGCAGATGAGTCTGCCGGGAGCCATGATAGCCTTTACCCTCAAGGATGGACTCCAGGCTGGAATAGACCTTATGAACAGCCTTAAGCTTTGCACCCTTGCCGTAAGTCTGGGCGACACTGAAACCTTGATACAGCACCCGGCATCAATGACACATTCAACCTATACTGAAGAGGAAAGGATGAAAAGTGGAATAGAGGATGGGCTGGTAAGACTTTCGGTGGGACTTGAGGATGCAGAGGATATAATTGAGGACCTAAGGACCGCTTTGGATAGACTGTAATAATTTTTATAAAGGACAAGATTGTTGAAAAACAACCTTGTCTTTTTTAGTATGAAAAATTCTCTTAAAAGTGGAGTTTAATTTTGAAATGCAATACTGTTCAGCAATTTAATTGTTTTAAGTGTGAAAGCAACTTGGAATGAAAATTGCATTAATTATATATAAGTTTAAAGGAGGCATGATTCAGCAAATATAGAGCTATCCAAACAAGGTGCTTTGGAAGGGGAACATATTGACAATAAAATAACAAATAAAAACCCACCATGATTAAGTGATCTAAACAATACTAAAGAAAGCATACCAAAAAAATACACTGAATATTGCAAATATTAAATAGTAACAGATAAAAATCTAACAAACAATTCATCAAATTTCACGAATGTCGATAAAATCAGAAAATAACATGTCTTTTAAGCAGATGTTCAAATATCAATAAAATGCAGCATTATGAGATAAAATAACAAAATTAGGAAGAGGAATATCAAAAATAAATAAATTTAAATATGAAAACCTAATGTTTCATATTGGTTAACAATGAGTTTCAAAATGAATTATTCATTTTAGAAAAATGCAATTGAATAAAAAACAAGAATATACTTAAGCATCCAGATTTTTAAATTCTTAAGTAATTAAAACCTACTATCGAAAATCAAATGAGCTTATAAAAATTGATGAATATGATGTAGCTGCGGATGTGTCAAAGGATAAAAGGGGGGAAATGAAAAAAACGTCTGTGGCGGACATAATTAACATAAAATAAAAGGAGGTCTTATATGTTGAAGCTAAGAAAAATTTCAATGTTGTTAGTACTTATTGCACTGCTGGTAGGAACTCTTTCAGGGTGTGCAGGATCTGATGATCCAGCACCTGCACCTGAACAGCCTGCAACGGAAGCCCCAGCTTCTGAAGCTCTCGCATCTGACTACCCAGAGGAAACAATTACATGGAACATTTCACGTGATCCAGGTGACGGCCAGGACCTTATCGCAAGAGGGATAGCGAGATTTTTGCCTGATGTGTTGGGAGTGCCTGTTGCGGTAAATAATGTACCCGGTGCGGGAGGACGAGTAGGATATGGTGAGCTACATAGATCAGTACCTGATGGCTATACCATTGGTCAGGATGTTGTTGGAACCATGGCTAACTTTAACGCCCTTGGTGAGTTGGATTTCCCACTTGATGATATTGAGTGGTTCTGCAGCATCTACAAGTCGCCTGCAGCACTTTGGGTGAGTGCAGATGGAGATATCCAGTCAATCCAGGATTTGATTGACTTTGATGGAGAAGTCCTTATTGGAGACTCTTCCATGGCTGGTACCCAGGTACCATGGACAATTGCACTTCTTGAGAGATTAGGTGTCGAATATTCCTATGTTCTTGGATTTGAAGGAACACCTCCTATCAACATGGCAATCATGAGAGGGGAAGTTGACATGGTTGCAAGATCAGTTGGTGGACAGGCGTCCATGATAGGAGACCTTAATGCAATTGTAGTTATGGGAGAGAAAAGGCATCCGCTTCTGCCAGACACCCCGACACTTGCTGAGGTCGCTGCTGATGTAGGTCAGCCTGAGTTGAATGAAATACTACCATTGGGAATGACTCTATATATGGTAGGAGCTCCTCCAGGAACACCAGACCATATAACAGATACACTTGAAGAAGGAATAGCTGCTGTTTTCGAGAATCAGGAATTCTTGACTTGGGCAGAAGACAGCAATATAGATGCGGACTTCCAGGGAAAAGCTGAAATAAATGAAACGCTTACGACGGTTATGAGATTGCTTGATGAGATAGGTATAGTAGACAAGGTTAACCAATAGTTAATAGTTTAATGATTTCCACTCCCATGTGGAGTGGAAATCATTATCAATACTCTGAAATAACTTCTATAGACGCAGTAATAATCCCTGACTCTAGGAAGGAAGGAAAGGATGGATGACACTTGATTGAGGCATTAATGGAAGCTTTATCATATCTGCTTCACCTTGAAGGGATACTGATAATTCTAGGTGGCACAATACTTGGTATTATTTTTGGAGCATTGCCGGGCTTCAGCCCTATTACTGGAATGGCATTGCTGCTTCCCTTCACATTTACAATGGAACCAATGACAGCTATGATTCTGTTTTCGAGCCTTATGGGGTCAGCGCATTTTGGAGGATCAGTACCTGCGATTCTACTAAATACACCCGGTACTACGCCCAATGCTTGTACATGTCTTGACGGATTTCCCATGGCTCAGAAAGGAAACGCGGCAAAGGCTATTTCCATTTCGGCAACATCCTCTGCAATAGGTTGTACAATTGGTCTCATTTTGTTGCTTATATCAATTCCAATAATCAGGCCATTTCTATTGGCATTTAAAATCGTGGATTTCTTTTGGCTGATAATTTTTGGTCTTGTAACAATAGCATTTGCAAGCAAAGGAAACCTTTTGAAGGGTTTGGCAGGCGGAGGAATTGGTATACTCTTCGCATTCGTTGGTTACAGTGACCTGTTTGCTATTGAACGATACACTTTAGGCAGCTACTATCTTTGGGATGGACTAAAACTGGTACCCTTTGTGGTGGGCGTATTTGCAATAAGTGAAATCGTTGTCTACGCATCAAAGGGTGGGAGGATCGCCCATGATTCAGTAAAAAAAGATGACAGCTCCGATTGGGGAAAACAGGTTAAGGAAGGAATTAATGAAGTTCTAAAAAGGCCATTTCAGGTCTTGAGGGGATCACTCATAGGATCAGTGATTGGAGCCATACCTGGTGTAGGCGGATCGGCGGCAAATTTCATTTCGTACACAGTAGCGATGCAGGCATCCAAGCATCCTGAAGAATATGGAAAAGGAAGTGCAGAGGGTTTGATTGCAAGTGAAACTGCCAATGATGCAAAAAATGGACCTGCTCTATTGCCAACAGTTGCATTTGGAATACCGGGAAGCCCTGATACTGCCATACTATTGGCTGCATTGATTGTGCATGGACTGCAGCCTGGACCATTGCTATTGAGGGATGATCTCCCAATAGTAATGATGCTGATACTTGGAATATTCATATCTCAGATGATATCCAGTGGGACAGGCATCTTCATAGCACCTGTGCTGGCAAAAATAACATTTATAAGAGTTCACTTTCTCGCACCTTTTGTATTGATATTCTGTGCTTTGGGGGCATTTTCACTCAGAGGTTACATATGGGATGCACTTGCAGCTGTACTCTTGGGTATAATTGGATATAGTTTCAAGAGATTTAATTTCCCGGTAATAACAATAGTAATTGGATTTATTCTCGGTGGAATGGCTGAAAGATATTTCCATACATCATTGATGATATCCAGAGGAAGCTATACAATTTTCTTCACCAGCCCTATATCGATAGTCCTGATTACCATAATGGTTCTGATGCTGGCAATACCATTTGTCAGAGGATGGATCAGCAATTTGAAGGCGAAGAAATCAGGTGTGGAAATAGCTGTAGAAAAGAAAAACAAAGAAAAGAGACAGAGGGTAAATGCATTTAAGAACACGAGCTTCTATTTTACTCTTATTTTGACAATTCTTGTACTCCTTATAATCATAGAAACCATGGGGTACAGAGAGGAGGCAAGACTGTTCCCGTTGATAATCAGCATACCTACATTTGTGATGCTATCCCTTCTTCTAATCGGTGAGTTTTATCCAAGCATTATGAGCAAGCTTGATGTTGGTCTTGAGACACTTCTGAATATCGATGAAGACCAATCAGAAATTCCTAAGGAAATTAAGAGGGAGAGGGAAAGGAAACAAAGATTATCCAGCAGATTGGCGTTGAAAATAATAATGTGGATGGTTGGGTTTGGAGCTAGCCTTTTCGCTTTAGGCTTCAGTGTAACAATACCAGGGTTCATATTCACGTTTATAATCTTCGAAGGCAAGGAAAAATTAAGGAAAGCTTTACCAATAACTATTATTGGAAGTATTCTGCTATTTGTTGCCATAGGTTATCTTGATATGAGGTTGTGGCCTGGTGCAATTCCTGCAATTTGGCCAAAGGTAATTGGAGGAGGTATAATTCCAAGAATTTGAGGATTGTCAAATACGCCCCTAATTAAATTTATATAGTGTAAAACACAGCCAAACAGGTTAGAGGTAACTTGATGGCTGTGTTTTGCTGCGAGGACCTTGGTTTAAGCTCCTTATGTAAGGTTCATGTTACTAGAATGGTTATCTTTTTAACATATGGAAATATGGTTTACTTATATGATATTATTAGATTAACGAAACTTATGTTAGGAGCGAAGATATGACACAGTTAATAGTTACACTTGCATCATTTGGACTTATACCAATAATGATCAGAAAAGGATTTAAGCTTAGTCATGCAATTCTTGCCGTTACACTTTCCATAAGCCTATTCTCAGGTCTGGGACTTTTTAAGCTGGGAGAGACCTTTATGGGTGTTATCCTAAACCAGTATTCAAGGGACACGATACTAACGGTGGCAGTGATAGGGATACTTGGAAATCTACTTAAGCATTACGGTATCCTCCAAAGGATAGTGGATTCCCTTCTTGGACTTATCACCAGCAAGAAGATCATCATGATGATAATCCCTTCAATGATAGGAATAATGTCCGTGCCTGGAGGAGCAGTACTGTCAGCCCCATTTATCAACAACATAGGTGAGGAGCTCAACATTGTTCCGGCCAGAAGGGCAGCCATAAATCTTATCTACAGGCACATAGCAATGTTTCTGTTTCCCTTTGTATCCGTAATCATGTTTGTGAAGGCTGCAATTCCTCAGCTGAATGTCTATAGGGTTATCGGATTCGGACTTCCCTTTGTTGCAGGAACGGTCTTCTTGGGATATATGCTATTTATGAGGGGAAAGGGCAACGGAGAGAAAAGGGAGAGGGAAGTCTCAGTAAAGAAGCTTCTTGATCTGTTCATAATAACATCGCCCATATATATGTCTGTTGTAATAAACCTTATTACAGGACTTCCATTCTTCCTTTCCATGATTGGAAGCATAATAATTGTATACTTCCTGAGTGACAAGAAGGATTTTCTGTACAAGGCCTACAACTCAATAAACTACAACACCATAATTCTTGTTACGGCAATACTGGTCCTAAAGGACATCATACTCCAGATGGACCAAATGCTGGGGCTGATCAACGACCTGCTAATGAGAAGTCAGGGAGACGTGAGAATAATGCTGATATTTACACTGGTATCCTTCTTCTTCGGATACATCACAGGCTATCCCACATCTGCCTTGGCTGTTACATTGCCACTTTTATCAATGATGGACCTTGGAAGCAATGCCCTTCACATATATACATTCTTCCTGTTGGCAGTGTCCTTTGTCGGTTATTTTTATTCACCCCTGCATCTTTGCCAGGCCCTTACACTGAATGAGATGAAGGTATCGACAGGTGAGCTTTACAAGGAATACGGACCATATTTTGCACTGCAGCTGCTACTTATTTTCACCACTACATTGACTCTGATGGCGATATTTGCTTAAAGAAAGGATGATAAGACAATATGAAAAGACCAAAGGTATTTATTGCAAATGAAATTCCAAAGGCGGCAGAGGAATACATTGGGCAGCATTGTGACTACATCATGTGGGATTTCTCAAAGAGGAAGACATTCCAGGGCATTGTGGACAACATAGGGGATGTGGACGGAATATTGGAGGTTGGGATGAAAATCGACAGGGACCTGTTGAAGCATGCGCCCAGCCTCAAGGTGGTCAGCAATATCTCCGTGGGCTACAACAACTACAATCTCCAGGACATGAAGGCAATGGGGGTCCTGGGTACAAATACTCCGGGAGTTTTGGACAATACAGTTGCGGATCTTATATTGGGACTTATAATATCAGCAGGAAGAAGGATTGTGGAGGCTGATGCAGATACAAAGGCTGGAAATTGGAAGAAGGGGGAGATGGACAAGTTCTTCGGAAAGGACATCCATCATTCAACCCTTGGTATAGTTGGAATGGGAAGGATTGGAGAGGCTGTCGCCAAAAGGGCAAAAGGCTTTGACATGGATATAATCTACCATAACAGGACCAGGAAGGAGGATGCAGAGAAAAGGCTTGGAGCCAGATATATGGACATGGACCAGGTCCTCCAAAACGCGGACTTTCTGGTTGTAATGACCCCACTTACAGATGAAACCCATCATCTTATTGGAGAAGGGGAACTTAAGAAAATGAAGAAGGAAGCCTTCCTTATAAATGCATCAAGAGGACCTGTTGTGGATGAAGTGGCACTGATCAAGGCCCTGGAGGAAGGCTGGATTGCAGGAGCAGGCCTTGATGTATATGAAAAGGAACCCGTGGATGCAAACAATCCCCTGCTTCAGATGAAAAACGTTGTCACCCTTCCACACATAGGTTCAGCCACAAGGAAGACCCGGGACGAAATGGCAATGGTTGCTGCAAGAGCCATTGTGGAGGTTCTGGAAAAGGGAGACAGCGCATGTATAGTGCCTGAATTGAGAAAAAGCTAAGGAGGAATTGGGATGGCAAAAAGGAAGGTATTGATCGGGTATCCTATCAAGGATGAAATCATGGAATATGTCAAGAAGCACTGCGACCTGGTTCCAATGGACTATACAAAGGCTATAACCTATGATGATATCTACGAGAAGATTGATGATGTTGAAGGTGCAGTTGTCCTTATCACTCCAATTGACAAGAAGCTCCTGGAAAGGGGCAAGAAGCTTAAGGTGGTCAGCAATATCACTGTTGGCTACAACAATTTTGATATTGATGCAATGAAGGAGGCAGGGGTGATTGGAACCCATTCACCTGGGATTTTGGACGACACGGTGGCGGATTTTGTAATGGGCCTTCTCATAGCAACAGCCAGAAGGATCACGGAGCTTAACTCCTTTGTCAAGGGTGGAAGATGGAAAAAGGTGGAGAACAACCACCTTATGGGTCTTGATGTTTCCGGGACAAAGGTTGGAATAATAGGAATGGGTAGGATTGGTGAGGAGGTTGCAAGACGCTGCAGCCTTGGGTTCAAGATGGAGGTTTCCTACTACAACAGGTCCAGAAAAGAAGGGGCCGAAAAGGAGTTGGGAATTTCATACAAGCCAATGGATGAGCTACTCGCTGAAAGTGACTTTGTTGTTCTTCTTACTCCCCTTACTGACCAGACCCATCATTTGATGGGTGAGAGGGAGTTCTCCCTTATGAAAGAGAATGCAATCCTTATAAACGCATCTAGGGGACCTGTAGTGGATGAGAAGGCCTTGATAGGCGCGCTTAAGGAGAAGAAAATTGCTGGTGCCGGACTTGATGTGTATGAGAAGGAGCCAATGGATGAAGACAATCCACTGCTCCAGATGGATAATGTCGTCCTTTCTCCCCATATTGCCGCAGGCACCCAGAGGACCTATGACAATTTGGCCTGGAATGCAGCCAGGTGCATGGTCAGGATTCTTGAGGGAGAAGAGCCGATAAATGTGATTCCGGAAATGAAAGGATAATTTAAAAAACCAGCATCCCTCGGGAATGCTGGTTTTTTGCTATTCTGCTTTTGGTTCTTGCTTCTTTATGCTGAAGCCTGTGAATCCATAGATGATTGCAACTATAGGATTGATCAGGTTCAGGAATGCGTATGGGGCATATGCAAGAGGTGATACCAGAAGTACACTGGACATGTAGGCTCCACAGGTGTTCCATGGAATCAGTGCTGAGGTAAGGGTACCCCCATCCTCCAATGTTCTTGAAAGAAGTCTTGGCTCAAGACCCATCTCGTCGTATGCATCCTTGTACATTCTACCAGGTATTACAATTGCCAGGTACTGGTCAGCTGCCAATATGTTTATAGCAATACTTGTAAGTATTGTAGCAGTAACAAGTGAGCCTGTGTTGTTTGCAAGCTTTAGGATTGCAGCCGCTATTGAGTGAAGCATGCCTGTTCTTTCCATGATTCCACCGAAGGTCATTGCAAGAAGTATAAGTGAAACAGTCCACATCATACTGTCAAGTCCACCACGGTTAAGCAGCTCGTCCACCATTTCAACTCCACTTTCAATTTCAAATCCGTAGTGTGCAGTGTTGATTATGTCTCCAAGACCTGCGCCCTGGAATACCGCTGCAAAGATTCCACCTACAACTGTACCTGAAATCAGTCCAGGAAGTGCTGGAACCTTCATTACTACAAGTGCGATTACTATTACCGGTGGAAGGAAGAGTATCGGTGATATGTTGAAGTTAGCTGCGATTCCATCAAGTATGACATTGATGTTTGATGTATCAAGCTGGCTTCCAGCATATCTTGCACCGATTATTCCGTAAAGTATCAATGCTATTGTGAAACTGGGTATTGTTGTCCAGAACATGTACTTGATATGCTCGAACAGTGTTGATCCAGCCATTGCCGGTGCAAGGTTCGTTGTATCTGACAGTGGTGATATCTTGTCTCCGAAATACGCTCCGGATACAACAGCACCTGCTACTATGTATGCTGGCATTCCAAGTCCCTGTCCAACTCCCATAAGTGCTATACCTACAGTACCTGCAGTTGTCCATGAACTTCCTGTTGCAAGTGATACGATTGCACATATTATAGCTGTTGCCACAAGGAAAATTCCCGGTGAAAGAATCTGAAGCCCATAATAGATCATTGCAGGAACTGTTCCGCTTAGAATCCAGGATCCTACAACTGTACCTATAACCATCAGTATCAATATTGCCTGCATTGACATCTGAATTGTCTCTATGGCCCCCTTCTCAATTTCACCCCAGGTGTATCCAAGGCCCCATATTCCAACTGCTGCTGCAACTATGATTGCAATCAGTATTGGGATATGTGCATCAGTACCGAGATAAACGATACCAACAAACAAAGATGAGACTAGAACGAAAATAGGTATTAATGCGTGACCGATTGTTGCCTGCTTCTTCGTTTTCATATAAACCCCCCTATAATTTAGTATCTGAATACGTTCCCACACCCCTTGTGAGAAACATACAGATTCTATTATAGGTTACACTATTTTTGATAAAATTTCAATTGTTTTCTGACAATTCAGTATCACTCTTCCTGGTGTCCGCAGTCCTTAACAACCATAACTGTGGTTTTAGAATGCTGGATGACCTTGTGGGACACACTTCCCAGAATTGTCCTTGAAAAAATCCCAAGTCCCCTGCTTCCCATGACAATTAGGTCGAAGTTGCCCTCTTCGGCCACGTCGATTATTTCCTCAGCCACGTCACCGGTCTTGTAGATGGTTTCAACTTCACCAGGATAATCCTTGAAATCCTCCAAGGCGCTTACAAGAAGCTGCTTGCTAAGGTCAATGCCATCCCTGACTGCATCGAATTTAAAATCCATATCAAGATACCGGATGCTGTCTATGATGGTTAGTATGGTAATGTGGGAATCAAAGGCCTTACCCAGCTCTCTTGCCTTTAGCAAAGCCTTCTTTGAGCAATCGGATCCGTCAATTGGTACAAGTATTTTTTTCATTGTCACACCTCCATTTGTATTTGCTGTTCCGTAACTATATACCCAATATAACTCAGGTAAATGTGATTGAGACGTAAATTGAGTATTATAATGGAAAAAAACACCAAGTTCACTATACCTGGGAAGTCAAATTTGCTATGATAAGCTAAATAGGTAAATTTTTTGACAGGAGGATGTTAAATGAAAGAGCTGATCCGGAAATACCATGATGAAATTATATCCTTGAATGATTTTATGGCTGACAACCCGGAAATAGGCGGTGAGGAAAAGAAGGCCTCCAGGAGGATGGTAGAGCTCCTTGGGAGGCATGGGATTCCAGTTGAATACCCATTTGCAGGGATGGAGACAGCCTTTAGGGGAATAATCAACAAAGGCAAGGCAAGAAAGGCGGCAATTCTGGTTGAGTACGATGCCCTAAGGGGATTGGGACACGCATGCGGGCACTGTGCAAGCGGTTCAATCAGTATCCTTGCTGCTCTGGTACTTAACGAAGTGAGGGATCAGATTCCAGCTGAGATCCATGTGATCGGAACTCCGGATGAGGAGATGCATGGTGGTAAGGTTCCGATGGTCAAGTCTGGGGTTTTTAATGGTATGGATTTTGCTGTAATGATCCATATGAGCAACAAGAACGCACTTTTTTCAAGGTTTCTAGCCCTGGATGCCTACAAGTTCACCTTCCATGGTAAGCCGGCACATGCTTCAAGCATACCCT
>Ga0334893_1002153_pt1 | contig 15637 bp, 16 predicted proteins | sample GraSluR3_MG_5_FD_207218 | JGI IMG/M metagenome (GOLD analysis project Ga0334893, IMG submission 207218) | Sludge microbial communities from methane-producing bioreactor in Wageningen University, Netherlands - Granular Sludge_09_05-R3 | ecosystem: Engineered > Bioreactor > Anaerobic >...
ACATCAGTACATACGAAGCTTGAAACCACTTATTGCATAATCTTCAAAGATTATTTTTAAAAATCGTCACTCCCACTTCAGTACCAATCTGCACTTTTTTCAATTATTAGTTTCGCAATTACCTAATTTTTACAATTGCGTCAAACTTACACTTGTCATAGCAAGCTCCACACTTGATACATTTAGTTTGATCAATTAAATGCACCTGTTTTGGCGCTCCTTCTATACAGTTGACGGGACATACCCTTGCACATGCCGTACATCCAATACATTTCTCTGGCACTACTTCGTAGTTAATCAATGATTCACATACGCCAGCTATACATTTTCCGTCAATGACATGAGCTTCATATTCGTCTCTGAAGTATTTTATTGTCGATAGAATGGGGTTTGGAGCAGTTTGGCCCAATCCACAAAGAGAAGTGTCTTTGATAATCTTGCCCAGCTCTTCCAACGTATCCAAATCTTCTGGAGTTCCTTTTCCTTCAGTTATTTTTGTCAAAATCTCAAGAAGCCTCTTATTTCCTACACGGCAAGGAGTACACTTCCCACAAGACTCTTCCACTGTAAACTCCAAGTAGAATTTAGCTATATTTACCATACAGTCATCTTCATCCAGTACGATCATTCCACCAGAACCCATCATGGATCCTATTTGAGTCAAAGACTCATAGTCTATGGGAGTATCCAAGAATTCTGAAGTTATGCAGCCTCCTGAAGGACCACCGGTTTGTACAGCTTTAAATTTCTTGCCGTATTTGATGCCTCCTCCGATTTCGTAGATGATCTCTCTTAAGGTAATGCCCATGGGCACTTCAACCAGTCCTACATTGTTGATTTTTCCCGCAAGGGCAAATACTTTTGTACCCTTTGATTTTTCACTTCCTATGCTTGCAAACCAGTCTGCACCTTTTGTTAATATAACCGGAATGTTTGCCAAGGTTTCAACATTATTTACACAGGTAGGTTTGCCCCATATACCGCTTTCAGCCGGGAATGGCGGTTTTGTGGTAGGCTCTCCACGCTCTCCCTCAATGGAATGAATTAGAGCAGTTTCTTCACCACATACGAACGCCCCTGCTCCATATTTGATTTCGATATCAAAGCTAAATCCGCTGTCAAATATGTTGTCTCCAAGCAACCCCATTTCTCTTGCTTGATTGATTGCTATTTTTAGTCTTTCAATGGCAAGAGGATACTCTGCTCTTATGTAGATATATCCGTAGCTTGCTCCAATTGCATACCCTGCAATTGCCATGGCTTCAAGAACTGAGTGAGGATCGCCTTCCAGGATGGATCTGTCCATAAACGCGCCTGGATCTCCTTCATCGGCGTTGCATACTACATATTTTTGATCTGCATCGTATTTTGTAGCAAAATCCCACTTAAGGCCTGTTGGGAAGCCACCGCCTCCTCTTCCTCTTAAGCCTGATTGCTTCATAGCGTCAATTACATCTCTTGGAGTCATCTCTGTAAGCGCCTTGCCTAAAGCCATGTATCCTTCAGACGCAATATACTCATTGATATTTTCAGGATCGATAAATCCACAGTTTCTAAGCGCTACTCTAAGCTGTTTTTTGTAAAAAGGCATATCTTTGTCTTCTGCGAGCTTAACTTCAAGGTTGGGCTCTTCATAAAGAAGTCTATCTACCTTTCGACCTTTTATAACGTGCTCTTCAACAATTTCTTTTGCATCCTCTGGAGTAACCTCAACATAGAATACGTTGTCTGGGTACACTTTTACTATCGGTCCTTTTTCGCAAAAACCGAAACAACCTGTAACTAAAGCCTGCACTTCATTATCAAGACCGTTTGCCTTGATTTCATCTTTTAAATTATCCAACAGCTTGCTGCTTTCAGATGCTTGACATCCAGTTCCACCGCAAACCAATAAATGCATTTTATAACTCATTAAGATACCTCCTATTCTCTCACCGTGTCAAAGGATTTGTTCATGATTGCATTTTCCAAAAGCACGCCTTCTTTTATGTGCTTTTGAACTATTTCTTTCGCTCTGTCTTGATCTACATGAGCATAAACTACAGATGGCTTGTCAGGGAAAACCACTTCTACTATTGGTTCTTCTTCGCAATATCCCATACATCCTGTTTGAGTTACACTAACATTTTTTATATCTTCTTTTGCCAGCTCTTCAATAAGTGTATTCATAGTTTCTCTAGCTCCTGAAGCGATCCCACATGTCGCCATTCCGACACGTAAAATGATTCTGTCTTTATCTCCTGAGGCAGCTCGCAGATTGAATGTCTTTTCTGCTTCTTTTCTTATTTTCATTAATTCGTCTAAAGACTTGATTTTATTCATAATTATACCTCCTCAGAATACTCAACCAATATTTTATTGACTTCGTCTGGCTTGATTCTACCATATACTTTTTCATTAACCATAACAACCGGAGCCAATCCACATGCACCTACACATCTAAGTCCGGCAAGGGAGAATTTTCCGTCTTCAGAAGTCTCTCCGACCTTGATTCCAAGTTTCTTCTCAAATTCATTTACGATCTTATCTGCTCCTCTTACAAAGCAAGCGGTTCCCAAACATACGTTAATTTGGTATTTGCCTCTTGGTACAGTAGTAAAGTAAGAGTAAAAAGTGATTACCCCGTAAACTTTTGATGAAGGTACATTTAATTTTTGTGATATAAAAAATTGCACCTCTCTTGGCAAGTAGCCAAAAATTTGCTGAGCTTTATGAAGCACGGAAATTAGTGCATCCTTTTTATCCGGTATAGCTTCGATAAATTGTTCCAGCTCATCATATTGTTCTTTTGTAAGCAGACTGGTTTCCATACAAATCCTCCTTGTGATTGAATATAATTATATTAAAATATAATTTTTGAAAAACAAAAGCTTAGTCATAGGTTAAATGACATTGTTAATATTATATCACCTGTTGTCAATTTTGTAACAACTATTTAACTGCAATCGTATTCAAGTTTTAAAAAAAATAATAAAAACAATCAACTTGTCTTTAATTATAACTCTAAACTCAACATTTTAAAACCATTATTGAAAATCCTCTATGCTCTTTAAATTTTTTTCAAATTATATTATAAAGAAATCGCTTTAGAATTTGTTAAATTAATTTCTTAAGTGCGCTTATATAATAGGAAGGCATTATGTGAATCTGTGGTGCAGTGTTTTTAAAAGACTATTGAAATCCTTATCATTGTTCAATTCTTGTTTTTCCTGTTTCAATTATTTTTTATATGGTATAATTTAAACAAGAGAATAATCAGTGCTTAAAGGCACTATAATTTTTTTAAGTACATGTGTATACAGGATACAGTATCACTTGAAAGGAGATGTTCAACATGACATATTTAAATTTTAAAGGTGGTAAATGGTCTAAGGAAATCAACGTAAGAGATTTTATATTGAAAAACATCACGCCCTACGAGGGCGACGATAAATTTCTTTCCGGTCCTACTGACAGAACCAATATTATTTGGGAAAAAATTTCTCAGCTTCTGACTGACGAAAGAAACAATGGAGGCGTGCTTGATGTAGATACTAAAAACGTCTCAACCATTACGGCACACGATGCCGGATATATAGATAAATCAAACGAAGTAGTCGTAGGGCTTCAAACAGATGCCCCATTGAAACGAGCAATCATGCCTTTTGGCGGCATCAGGATGGTTCTTAAGGGATGCGAGGCTTATGGTTTCGACATCGACCCTTCCTTTGAGGAAATATTCACTATTTACAGAAAGACTCATAATGCTGGCGTATATGACGCCTATACCGAAGAGATGAGGACAGCAAAAAAAGCCGGAGTAATAACCGGTCTTCCGGATGCTTACGGGAGAGGCAGAATAATCGGCGACTACAGGCGGGTAGCACTATACGGAGTAGACAGATTGATAGAAGACAAGTACAATGAACTTGAAAAGTGTAACGTCAATTTGTCCGAAGAATCTTCAATCAGACTGCGCGAAGAGCTCTCCGAACAGATAAAAGCTCTAAAAGATTTGGTAAAGATGGGTTCAAAATACGGATTCGATCTTTCCAGACCTGCAAAAGATGCTACCGAAGCCGTACAGTGGGTGTACTTTGCCTACCTTGCCGCAGTCAAGGAGCAAAACGGAGCCGCGATGAGCCTTGGGAGGGTATCGAGCTTCCTTGATATATACATAGAAAGAGACCTGAGAAATGGTTTGTTGACAGAAGAACAAGCCCAAGAACTTATGGATCAATTTGTAATCAAGCTCAGAATAGTAAGGTTTTTAAGAACCCCCGAGTATGACAATCTCTTCAGTGGGGATCCAACATGGGTAACTGAAAGCATCGGGGGGATGGCTACCGATGGCAGGACCCTGGTAACAAAAAGTTCTTTTAGATTCCTGCATACTCTTGAAAATCTTGGACCTGCACCGGAACCTAACATGACTGTTCTATGGTCTGAAAAGCTGCCTGTCAACTTTAAGAATTATTGCTCCAAGCTTTCCATAAGCACCAGTTCGATTCAGTACGAAAGCGACGATATAATGAGAGATTACTACGGCGATGATTACGGTATCGCATGCTGTGTTTCTGCCATGAAAATCGGAAAGCAGATGCAATTTTTTGGAGCCAGATGCAACCTTGCAAAAGCATTGCTATACGCGATAAACGGAGGAAAAGACGAAAAAACAGGTCTCCAGATTGGACCTGAATTCAAGGGGATTTCTACTGAATACCTTCGTTATGAAGATGTTATTAAAAGCTTTGATTCAACCCTTGACTGGCTAGCAGGACTATACATCGATACGCTGAACATCATACACTACATGCACGACAAGTATTGCTACGAAAAGATTCAAATGGCGCTCCATGACAAGGATGTGCTCAGAACTATGGCTTGCGGAATAGCAGGACTATCAGTGGTGGCAGATTCCTTAAGCGCAATAAAGCATGCCCAGGTAAAAACGATCCGTGATGAATCCGGCCTGGTAGTAGATTATGAAATAGAGGGAGATTATCCCATGTTCGGCAACAATGATCCATTGGTAGATGATATAGCTTCGGATGTAGTCAAATTGTTCATGGATAAACTTAGAAAGCATAAGACATACAGAGAGTCCATACCTACGATGTCCATTCTTACGATAACATCAAATGTAGTGTATGGAGAAAAAACGGGAAATACCCCGGATGGCAGAAAGGCCGGAGAGCCATTGGCCCCTGGGGCCAATCCGATGCATGGAAGAGATAAAAATGGTGCCCTTGCAGTTTTAAGCTCGATAGGCAAGCTTCCCTACGAGCATGCTCAAGATGGAATTTCATATACTTTCTCGATTATTCCAAAAGCTTTGGGCAAGGACAACAGTGATCGAATCAACAATATGACAGCTTTGCTTGATGGATATTTCGCAAATGGCGGTCATCATATAAATGTTAATGTGTTTGAAAAAGAAACCCTTCTGGATGCTATGGATCACCCAGAGAAGTATCCTCAATTGACTATACGCGTTTCAGGCTATGCTGTAAACTTCATCAAGCTTACTAGAAAACAACAGATCGATGTTATAAACAGAACGTTCCACGAAAAAATTTAAACGGGAGTTGATCCTGGTGAAAGATTCAATTAAAGGAAGAATCAGCTCTGTAGAGTCCTTTGGGACGGTTGACGGTCCTGGAATACGTTATATCGTGTTCCTTCAAGGCTGTCCTCTAAGGTGTCTTTACTGCCACAACAGAGATACCTGGGATCCCAAAGGCGGTACAGAAACTACAGTAGACGAGGTTTTCAATGAAATACTAAAATACAAAGATTATTTTCGCTTTTCAGGCGGAGGTGTAACTGTATCCGGAGGAGAGCCTACATTACAGGCAGATTTTGTGACGGATCTATTTAAAAAATGCAAAGAGCATGACATCCATACTGCCTTGGATACCTCTGGATTTGCGGACACCGAAAAACTCCAAGAGTTATTAAGCCTAACCGATCTTGTTCTCCTAGACATAAAACAGACAGACGAAAAGAAGCATAAAGAGCTGACCGGCGTAGGACTTGATAAAATTCGGCGCTTTGCTGCCTATCTGAAAGAAAAAAAAATTCCAGTATGGATTCGATATGTTCTAGTTCCTGGATATACAGACGACATTAAAGACTTAAAGGAAGCATCTGAATTCATATCCAGACATGATAATATCCAAAGAGTTGAGGTTCTTCCCTACCACAGCATGGGACAGTGCAAATGGGAGGAGCTTGGAGATGATTACAAGCTAAAGGGCATTGTTACTCCTAGCCAAGAGGACGTAGATAAAGCTCAAAGCATTTTGTCAGCGAGTCTAAAAAGAGATTAACGTTTAAAAAGCAACCTGTGAAGGTTGCTTTTTAAACGTTTGAGTCGAAATAAATTACTTGGACTTCAGCTTTTAACCGTATCATATTCTGGTTTTTTATTCGCAAACTTTTGATCTATCAAATAAGCTCCATGTCCCATGGGACAGATCTGACACCAGCTCCTTGGCTTGAATATTATCCCCATTAATGTTCCAATCAAAAATGACATGAACATCATCCTAAATAAAATTGTAGCGATTTCGGTAAATCCTCTACCTCTCAAAGCCATCATTACAGCAAATACCGAAGCCATGAGAATCAATACTGCATTTTTTACCTTTGTTGTTCTCCATGATTTCGGCAAAGGATTGTTCATGGATATCTTAGGCAGAAACTTGCCAAAAAATGAACCTCTCGGACAAACTTTAGAACAGTGGGCTTTTCCGTGTCCCTTAAACGCAAGAAAAATAGGATGTCCCATACAGGCAAGACCCAATATTCCAAAACGATGATCGATAAATGACAACACGAAGAAACCTACAATAATTACGTAACTCCAAGATTGAATATTTTTTATTTTTTTTGTGTTTCTCATAATTCCTCCAGAAATTTATATTTTGTTAATCTTATTTTACCTGGACTCATTATGTTTTTATGTGATTTTTGTCACTTTTAAAGAGCTGGATTAAATATTATTTTAAAAGTATCCTTCCTCTTTTTAATTCTATCTTGTCTTCCATTTGAAGCTTTTTTAGGTTTCTGGTCACTACTTCCCTAGAAGTTCCAATGTCTCCTGCAATTTTTTCGTGAGTTGCAACGACCATATTATGCATATCCTTATGATTGGATAGGTATTCTTCCAATCTGGTCCTGACATCGTAAAGGGCTGAAGCTTCAACCTGCTCATATGCACTGATCAGCTTTGTCGTCAGCTGTCCGAATATATATTTTTGGATAATCTCATCTCTATGGTAAAGGTCGAAGAATAAGTCAGTCGGCATTACCATTATCCTGCTGTTCTTTTCCGCATAAGCATTGAAGCTATAATCCATTTCGCTTAATATGCACATAGCCGCTAAAAGACAGACTTCTCCTTTTACAAGGCGAAAAAGCGTCTTCTCTTTTCCATCTTCAGTGGTTCTGTAAAACCTTATGCTTCCTTCCAAAATGAAGGGCACACCATAGCATCCTTCTCCTTCCATTTGAAGAAACTGACCTTTTTCTACGACTTTAATAACTGCGTGTCTGAATATCTCTGACAGTTGACTATCTTTTAAATGGGATAACATTTCAAAAGTTCGCCCAAATTCTTTTTTTGACATAAAATCACCTCATAAAATCATTCTACACCAAATCCTACCAGCAATCAAATTTGAAAAGGTTTACCATATATTGATCTCTTGACCTTTCATCATCATAAGAATAAAATAGTACTGACAGTTTCGTTAATATATTAACAGGAGGTGCATTATGCGCACTATCAAAGTTTGTGTTGGAAATACATGTCATTTAAAAGGGTCTTATAAGGTTTTGTCAATAATCCAGGAATACGTGAAGGCTAATCGTCTTTCTCACGAAATCGAGCTTAGAGGCACCTTTTGTCTCGGTCGTTGCACCGAAGGAGTGTCTGTCCAAATAGATGAAGGAGACATTTTTTCTGTAACTCCGGAAACCGCTGAAGATTTCATAAGCAATATTTTACAAACAGCATAATCCAAATTTATATTTAATATTTTTGTCTTTGATTTGCGGAGTTTTTTTGTTAACCTTAAACTGGGAGGCTGAGAGAATGATACAGTTTAGAGATATCTCGGATATTAAAGAAGTCATATGCCAGGATAATTTTTTAATATTGCTATTTTCATCAAGCAACTGCAACGTTTGCATATCGGTTAAGGAAAATATCCAACATCTTATTAATAAATATCCATATTTAAATTTTTATCAGGTTCCCATAGATGAACTTCCTGCTGCCAGTGGAGATTTTTTGGTCTTTACCATCCCAACTATAGTACTTTTTCACCATGGCAAAGAAGTCTACAGGGCATCTAGATTCATTCCATTTAAAGAACTGGAAGATAAAATTCTTCTATATAATGAGAACCTATGATTTGTGTTATCCGAAAATTATCTGTATAATATAGCATATAAAACAACTTGAATTGGGAGGATTTAGATGGATAGGCGGAACTTTAAATACGATATCATGCCGGAAATCAAGAACCGTTGGTCTTCAAGAGCTTTTTCTGGTAAAAAAGTTGATAATGAAGAAATAATGGCCGTGCTTGAAGCAGCATCTTTTGCTCCCTCTTGCTTCAACGAGCAGCCCTGGCGCTTTATTCTTGCAGATACTGAAGACAAAAAACACAAGATTTGCTCCTTGCTATACGATGGAAATAAAAGGTGGGCATGCTCTGCCCCAGTTTTGTTGCTCCTTCTGTCTTACAAATATTTTGATTCCAACTCCAAGGATAATTACTGGCACATGTTTGATACCGGTACAGCCTGGGGCTATCTAAGCCTTGAAGCTTGGAGGCGTGGACTTGTGGTACATGCCATGGGAGGGTTCAGTCGAAAAAGAACCCGTGAAGAGCTTAAAATCGACGATGATTACGATATTGTAACCGTGATAGCATTGGGCTACCCCGGCAATATGTCCAGCTTGCCTGAAGATTTGCAAAAGAAGGAACATCCTGGCGTAAGAAAACCTGTTGAATCTTTGATAATTGAAATGGATGAAAGCTTGGCTGAATGATGTTAATAAAACCTTGCCGTTTTTGGCAAGGTTCTATTCTTTCTATTCAATAACAGATGTACAATGCGGACATCTAGTTGCATCGATATGTACCTCTCCAAAGCAAAAACTGCACTTTTTCGTAGTTTCAGGGGCTGGTTCAGTTTCCTCTTTCCTTTTCATCTTGTTTAACTGCTTAATCACTATGAAGATTGCAAATGCAATTATTAGAAAATCTACAATATTATTTAAAAACGATCCATAATTCAGCGTCAATGCCCCTGCAGCTTGAGCTTCTTCCAAAGTAAGATATTGACCTTCCCCCAACACCACGAACAGATTAGTGAAATCCGTATCCCCAAGCAATACCCCAATAAGCGGCATAATCATATCATTTACCAATGAAGTCACTATCTTACCAAAAGCCCCTCCTATTATTATACCAATGGCCAGGTCTACCATGTTCCCTTTAAGGGCAAATTCTTTGAATTCCTTAATCATCTTGATTTCCTCCTTCATTGTTAATAATAATAACTTATAACGTCTATATACATTTATTATAACTCATTTCCAAAACAAAAGACTAAAAAACTGTTGCATCTGCTTTTTAAGCATCTGCAACAGTTTAAATCAGTTAAAATATTTTTTTACCTTGTCCCAAAAACTTTTGCCTTGTTCGTGAATTTCATGCTCTCCATCGACTTCAGCAAACTTTTTAAGCAATTCCTTTTGCTCATCATTTAGCTTTTTAGGAATTTCGACCTTCACTTTTACGTACTGATCGCCTTTTCCATAACCCATGGGATTAGCAACTCCACGACCTTTTAATCTGAATGTCTGGTGGGATTGTGTCCCCTCAGGTATCGTAAACTTAATTTGTTCTATTTTCTTTTTCTTTTCGTTCAATGACGGAATCATTATCTCGTCCCCTAGAGCAGCCTGAACAAATGTTATCGGAATTTCACAAAAAATATTCGTTCCTTCCCTTTCAAAGAAGGGATGGGATTTGACGCTAATATATACATAGACATCTCCTCTTGGTCCACCCAAGGTTCCCGGTTCTCCTTCGCCCCTTAAAGGAAGAACGTTGCCGTCCTCGACTCCTGCAGGAATGTTGATTGATATGGACTTTTCTTTCCTCTTGGTCCCTTTTCCACCACATGATTTACAGGGCTTGGAGACTATCTTTCCTTCTCCGTGGCATTTATCGCACGTCTTTACAGTCTGCATGACTCCGAAAGGGGTCCTTTGATTCACTCTTACTTGTCCTGATCCGTTGCATTTGTCACAGGTCTTAACATCACTGCCGGATTCCGCTCCGGAACCGTGACACACCTCGCATTCTTCATCTCTTGATATCTTAATATCCTTTTCTACGCCAAACACTGCCTCTTCGAAGTCAAGGGTAATGCCGACCTTTATATCCGGACCTTTTTGAGGTCTTCTAGATCTGCTTCCTGAAAAGCCTCCTCCAAACATATCGAATATATCCCCGAATATATCGTCAAATCCGGCACCACCGCCAAATCCCCCGAATCCACCGGCACCATTTCCCATTCCTGCATGCCCAAATTGATCGTACTGTGAGCGCTTAGATGAATCGCTTAAGATTTCGTAAGCTTCATTTACTTCCTTGAAGTTTTCCTCTGCTTCTTTATCTTCGGGATTTCTATCGGGATGGTACTTCATGGCAAGCTTTCTGTATGCTTTTTTTATTTCATCCTCTGAGGCACCCTTACTGACTCCTAGGACCTCATAATAGTCTCGTTTGCTCATATTTTCTCTCCTTGCGTTAAATTCAAGGCTTTATCATATCATAAACATGCAACCAAAGCAATTGCCTTGGTTGCGGGTTTAATGTTATTTGTTTTCATCCTCATCGTCTACGACTTCATAGTCTGCATCTACAACGTCATCAGCATCGTTTTGTGACTCTTGTGCTTCGCCTTGCGCTTCCTGAGAAGCCTGTTCATAAAGCTTTTGTGCTATTGGATGGAAGACTTCGTTAAGTGCTTCTGTCGCTTTTTTAATAGCTTCTACATCAGAACCTTCCATTTTGTCTTTCAGGTCCTTAACTGCATCTTCAACTTTTTGTTTTTCATCGGCAGACACTTTATCTCCCAAGTCCTTAAGCGACTTTTCAATCTGGTATATCGTGGAGTCAGCAGTATTCTTAACCTCTACCTCGTCTTTTTTCTTCTTGTCCTCTTCGGCAAATTTTTCCGCTTCTTTCACAGCTTTTTCTATTTCTTCATCGCTCATGTTTGTAGAAGACTGAATTACCACATTTTGAGATTTTCCTGTTCCTAAATCCTTCGCGCTTACGTTTACTATTCCGTTAGCATCTATATCAAATGTTACTTCAATCTGCGGGATTCCTCTTGGCGCCGGAGCAATGCCTGCCAATTGGAATCTGCCCAAAGTTTTGTTATAAGATGCAATCTCTCTTTCACCTTGTAGCACGTGTATGTCTACTGCAGTTTGATTGTCAGCAGCGGTTGAGAATATTTGACTCTTCTTTGTTGGTATGGTAGTGTTTCGCTCGATCAGCTTAGTAAATACGCCACCCATGGTTTCAATGCCAAGTGACAAAGGAGTTACGTCAAGAAGCAACACGTCTTTTACTTCTCCTGCAAGTACTCCTGCTTGGATTGCAGCACCGATAGCTACGCACTCATCAGGATTGATTCCCTTGTAAGCGTCTTTACCTGTAATTTTCTTTACGGCTTCCTGTACAGAGGGAGTTCTTGTTGATCCACCAACGAGGATTATCTTGTTAATCTTATCTGCTTCAAGCCCAGCATCTTTCATAGCGCTTTTAACCGGACCTATTGTTCTTTCCACTAGGTCTGCTGTCAACTCGTCAAATTTCGCTCTGGACAAAGTCACGTCCAAGTGCTTAGGTCCTTCCTGTGTTGCAGTAATAAAAGGAAGGTTTATATTAGAGCTCATGACTCCTGAAAGCTCGATTTTCGCCTTTTCTGCGGCTTCTTTAAGTCTCTGCAAGGCAATCTTGTCGTTTCTTAAATCTACTCCGTTTTCTTTTTTGAACTCTTCAGCAAGATAATCAATGACTCTTTGGTCAAAATCGTCTCCTCCAAGATGGTTGTCACCATTGGTCGCTAGAACTTCAAATACTCCATCCCCTAGCTCAAGTATCGATACGTCGAATGTTCCACCACCTAGGTCATAAACCATTATCTTTTGGTTCTCTTCCTTATCAAGGCCATATGCCAACGATGCGGCAGTCGGCTCGTTTATGATTCTTAACACTTCTAATCCTGCTATCTTTCCAGCATCCTTGGTTGCTTGTCTTTGACTGTCACTGAAATATGCCGGTACTGTTATAACTGCTTTCGTTACCTTTTCTCCCAAATAGGCTTCCGCATCAGCCTTAAGCTTTTGAAGGATCATTGCAGAAATCTGTTGTGGGGTATAATCCGTTCCATCAATTGTTACCTTATGGTCGGTTCCCATCTCCCTTTTAATAGATGCTACTGTCTTGTCAGGGTTTGTGACTGCTTGTCTCTTTGCAACCTGGCCTACCAATCTTTCTCCATCTTTTGTAACTGCAAGTACTGATGGCGTGGTCCTGTTTCCTTCAGCATTTGGAATTACAACAGGCTCTCCTCCTTCAAGCACGGCTACGCAAGAGTTAGTTGTACCCAAGTCAATTCCTATAATTTTTTCTTTTCCCATATTCTATTTCCTCCTATCAATATCAGCTTTTTTTGCAAATCTTGACCATCGCTGGTCTGATTACTTTCTCTTTAAACGTGTATCCCTTTTGGAAAACTTCAATAATTTCATCTTCTTTATGAATATCAGAATCTTCCACCGTAACCCCATGGTGCAGGTTTGGATCAAACTCTTGATTTTCGCACTCTATTTCACTTAAGCCTTCCTTGGCAAGTACGTCTTTGAGTTGAGTCAAAACCATCTTGACGCCGCTAGCATACTCGTCTTCAATCTTGCTTTTCTCGAGGGATGACACCGCTCTTTCAAGATTATCCAAAACCGGCAAAAGATTCGATGAAAAATCCTCTAATGCATATTTGTATATTTCATCTTTCTCGCGAATTGTGCGCTTTCTAAAGTTGTCAAAATCAGCTTGGAGACGAATCAATTGGTTTTGAAGGCTTTCATCTTCTTTATTTTCTTCAGCTGGTTTTTCTTCACCCGACTCTTTTTGATCATCTTGAGCCTCTTGCTCTTGGTTTTCTTCCAAATCTACCTTTTCGTCATTAATTGCTTCATCTTTATTTTTTTCGTTATTCAAAATCATCACCCTTTGCTATTTCTTCTTTGTTAAGTTGCTTGTTAAGTTCTGAGCTTAAAAAATTCATGACAGATACCACATAATCGTAATTCATCCTAACCGGTCCTACAACGCCAATGCTTCCTATGTTTTTGCCGTTCAAGCTGTATGTGGCCGTTATCAGGCTGCATTCCTTGAATTCATTAACTGTATTTTCAGATCCGATGACGATGTTTAGTGATCCCTTGCTGACTTGAGTTAAAAGCTCTGCTATCTTATTTTTCTTTTCGATAAGATCTAAGAATCCCTTGGCCTTAACTATATCAAAAAACTCCGGATAATTAAGTATGTTGGTAACGCCATTAGAATAAACGGAATTTTCCCTCCTATTTAGCAAAACTTCTTTAAACATAGGCACTACTTCCTGCAGCAATTCGTTTTCCTTTAGCGTCAAGTCATTTATCTTTTGGGTAAGGTCTTTTCCAATGTTCTCGAAGGAGGACCCTTTTACTATGTGGTTCAATATGTTGTTAAGCTTATTAAGCTCGCTGTCATCAACCGTTTTGCTAAGCTTGAGCTCGTAATTTTTGATTATGTTTTCTTTGGTTACTACTACCATCAATACCCTTTCATCTTCAATGGGCACTAATTGTACATGCTTACAGTTTAGGGTATCCATTTCGGGCAACGATACAATGGATGTATAGCTGGTAAGCTGGGCGATGACCTTTGCCGTGTGCTTGATGGCTTTGTCAATTTCTTCAACGTATTGGCTGTATCCATCTCTAATTTCGTTTTTAAGCCCTTGATTCAGATTGCTTATTTTCATCAGCTCATCTACATACAGCCTATATGCCTTTTGGGAAGGTATTCTTCCTGCTGATGTATGGGGCTGGATTAGCAGGCCCATTTCTTCAAGATCTGACATCTCATTTCGGATTGTAGCCGCGCTTATTCCGAGATTATATTTTTTTGCGATCGTCCTTGAACCTATAGGCTCTGCTGTCTCGATATAATCTCTAATTATGGAATTTAAGATTTTTAATTTCCTTTCTCTTTTATCATCCATGTTATCATCTCCATTGTTAGCACTCTTTGACTATGAGTGCTAAGCTAATATTAAAATAACATCTAATCGACCTTTTGTCAATAGGTTCTGAGTATCTTAAAGTTCTAATTAAGACTTGATAAATTCTCCAAATACTCCATTCGCAAAATCCAAGCCTTTTAAGCTTAACTTGATTTTTCCATCCGTCTTTTCCAGTAATTCTTCTTTTATCAGCTTTTCTATCTCAGTTCCGTAGTCATCCCATATTGAAGAGGCAAACCTATCCCCGTAATCCTGACAGTTTACCCCCTGGATTTTTCTTAGACCTAAAAACATGAATTCTTCTTTGAGATTTTTAAGCTCTATTCTTTCTGTTTCTTTAATTACCGACTGAAAACCATTTGCTTTTTCGATGTATTCTTTCATATCCGAGATATTATAAAAACGGCAGCTGTCTGAAAAAGAGTGGGCGCCAAGGCCTAATCCCACATAATCATCTAGATTCCAGTAGACCATATTGTGTCTTGAGCTAAATCCGGGCAGAGCAAAGTTTGATATTTCGTAATGGATATAACCCGCTTTAGCCAAGCTCTCTATTAACATATGATACATGTCTCGCTCTAAGTCTTCATCCAGTTTAAAACTACCTGATGACGCCTGCTTGTATAAAGGCGTGCCTTCTTCAAGAACCAGTCCGTAACAGGACAGATGTTCAGGCTTTAAATCAAGTATCTTTTTAAGTCCTTCTGTAAACCCTTCCAGCTTTTGGCCCGGCAGTCCCATCATCAAATCTATGCTGATGTTTTTTATGTTTAAGCTCCTTAGGATATTATAGCTTTCTTCAAAATCATTGTATGTATGAATTCTTCCGATTGATTTTAATACATCGTCGTCAGTGCTTTGAAGACCAAGGCTGAACCTATTAACGCCGCTTTTTACATAAGAAGCTATCTTTTTTCTGTCAAGAGTCCCCGGATTTGCCTCTATAGTTATTTCTGTATCTTTTTCGATATTAAAGCTATCACATAGTTTTGACATAATTTTTTCTATATAAACAGGCTCTATAGATGTAGGAGTTCCCCCACCTATATAAATGGTTTTTATCTTTCTGTTCTCGATGTACCGACCTTTTGCATCAATTTCGTTTAAAAGGGCAGAAGTATACGCTTCTGCCCTTTCTTGTATGAGAAAACCATACGCTGTGCGTATGGTTCAAAAAAGCTTTAGCTATGGAGAGAAAAAGTCCTCCTGTGATAAAATTGAACTGGTTTCGCCGACCGTTCAAAATAACACAAGGAGGAAGTCC
>Ga0334893_1002160_pt1 | contig 15624 bp, 12 predicted proteins | sample GraSluR3_MG_5_FD_207218 | JGI IMG/M metagenome (GOLD analysis project Ga0334893, IMG submission 207218) | Sludge microbial communities from methane-producing bioreactor in Wageningen University, Netherlands - Granular Sludge_09_05-R3 | ecosystem: Engineered > Bioreactor > Anaerobic >...
GATCATTTCCTTGGTAAACGCAATCCTCATCAAGACCCAAGGAACCCTCTTCCCAAACGGGTTTAATAATATACTTCTTCTCTTTATCAAGCTTGGGAATGCAATTGGGAAAGAACCAGGGGGAAGTAGGGATTCCTCTTCTCTCCATTTTTTCTTTTGCAAGAGGTTTTGATGTGGTTATAAATATGGCTTCAACGGTACCCCCGGTAAATGGTATGTTCAAAGAATTAAGAAGGGCTGGGGCGAAGTATATTAGGCTACCCTTATTGTTAACCGACTCAACCAAGTTGAAAACAAAATCGGGTTTCGATTTTAGTAAAGCCGCCTCAACCAAATCAAGTCGATTTGAGAATTGCAACTCCTCTACATCAACCTTTAGCTCGGTTAGTTTTTCACGAACTAGGTTGACCTGATCAATTACATCGGCTTCGTCGGGTCCAGCATTCTCGGTAAGTTGATTATAGAGTATTACGGCTTTTATCTTGCTCATGAGAAAACTATTTTATTTCTGTTGATATCACACTTTTTTCAACACGGGCAATTGCCGAATCCATTATCATTCCCATAAGCTGATGATATGATATGCCATTCTTTTTTGCTAGCATGGGCAAATCGCTATGCTCCGGATTTATCCCTGCCAAAGGGTTTACTTCAATGAAGTTTGGGATTCCATAATTATCCATTTTCAGATCGATTCTTCCTCCATCTCTACAACCAAGTGCCTGCCATGCCCGAAGGGCAGTTTGAGCACACATATCGTAATCGTGTCCCTTAGCAAGAGGGTATTCTACCACTCCGTGCCAATTTTCCTTTGTTGTGTATGAGTAAACCGATTCGGGAGCTTTATCGGTAACCACAATCTCCATAACACCAACAACTCGAGCGTTTTTTCCAGTACCCACAATACCAACCGTAAACTCTCTACCTGAAAGATATGTTTCAACTAAAACAGGTTGATTAAATTGATTGAGAAGGCTTTCGCATGCGTTAATCAGATGAAAGGGTGATGTTACTTTTGATTTTGTGTCGATACCTTTACCAGTTCCCTCGGCCACTGGTTTTACAAAAAGTGGGTACGACAAATTTACCTTATCAACATCTTCAATGGTTTCAACAACCTCAAAATCTGCTGTTGGTATTCCAACATCACGAACCACTCTCTTTGTAAGCCCTTTATGCAATGTTAGAGCAAGAACCAAGGGGTCGGAAAATACGTAAGGAATTTGATATGCATCGAGTAGAGCGGGCACTTGAGCTTCGCGTCCAACACCATACATCCCTTCACAAATATTGAAAACCAAATCCCATCGTTTACCGCCAGATACTTTGTTAACCAAGGATTTAAAATTGCCAATCCGCTCGGTTTGGTAACCCAGCTCATTCAGTGTTGTTTCAATGGCATCGATAGTAACCTCGGCATCAAACTCCGCCGTTTCCTCATCAGAATATCCCTCCTTAAGGTAATCGCTTCTTAGATCGTAAGTTAATCCTATTAACATATTAGCAATTTGTATTCGTAAAATTTGAGTTTATAAAAACTATTCGTAAAAACCTTTCCATAATCCTCTAAAAAAAGATGCAGCATTTATACCAATATTTCTGGTATTATAACCGCCCTCTTGTACTATTACAGTAGGCAGTTTGAGGGCACCAATCAGCATTCCATTTTTTTCAAAATCATTCGATTTGAGCATCCATGTTCCAGTAGGATCTCCTTTTGCGGTATCGAGACCAAGAAGAACGATTAGGTAGTTGGGTTTGAAATCAGCTATAATTTTTAGCGCTTTACTTAGATTTTTGCGGTGTTTCTCAACTTCAATATTCTCTGGTAGAGGCATATTTATATTATACCCCAATCCTTCACCTTCGCCCTTCTCATCAACAAACCCACTGAAATATGGATAAGCGAATGAAGGGTGTCCATGAATTGAAATGGTTAGAACATCGGAACGATCATAAAAAATATCCTGCTGTCCATTACCGTGATGAAAGTCGATATCGAGCATGGCCACCTTTCCGTACTTCGATAGCATATTAGCGGCAATGGCCCCTGAATTGAAGTAGCAGAATCCTCCAAAAACCCTCTTTTCGGCATGATGACCAGGAGGCCGAACTAAAGCGTAGGCAAGTGTTTTATTGGCTATTACGTAATCGGCTGCAGTAAGAACACAGTCCACAGCCCTTCGTGCTGCTTTATATGAGTTAGATGTTAAGGGTGTAAACGTATCGATACAGTAATAGCCAGCCGCTACTGTTCTATCTTTGGGTGGCTTTGATGCATTGCGAACCGGAAAAACGTACGGGTAAATTGCCTTATCGGGTTTCAACTTTTCACATATAGCCTTAAGATAATTAACCAGCAACTTGTCGTGGGTAGCCAAAATATACTTATCGGGAAACGATTTTGTATCAAGCTTAAGAAAAAATGATTGCTTGCTAAGCTCATTAAGAATTGTGGGGATTCTAACAGGTGCTTCAACATATCCCCTAGCCCTAACATGATGAACTGAATGTTCTTGATTTACTATTAAAGCAATTTTTTGCTTAGTCTTTTCATTACCTTGTTTTCCGTTTATTGATTTAGTTTTTAAGCACTTAGGAGTACGAAGTTTCACTGGATTATCAACAAAGGAGTTTACCACCATATCAACATATGCTGGTGGACAATAGTGCTCGTACTTTCGCTCAAGAATGGCTCTTACTATTTTCTTTGTATAAATCACCTCCAGATCCTTTTCTTGTCCAAGTCCATCAAACACTAAATAGGGGGCGCAATTGTCGCCTTCCTTTACTGGAGTTTCATACTTTGTTCCAGCAATCGGGAAAGCACCAAAAGTTTCGTAAAATTTTAACCTAGCTTGATTCTGCTTAAGAACCAAGGAATCGGGACAAAGATTTGGGTCATCGGGAAGACACTCGTAAAATATACCAATTGAATTGAGAGATAATGCCTCCTCTCTAACCCTTTGGTATAGGGCACCACCAATACCCCTTGACGAGATCTCCTTTTGCGAGGCAATATAGTCGAGATAGCAGAACTTTAAATCGGAAGCATGATATAATAATGCTGCTCCTTTAACATTACCTCCAGGATCATCGGCAACAAGCAAGATTAGTTGAAAACGATACTTAAACGGATTGTTAAGCACATCGGGCACCTCATCAAATTTAGTCGGGTCGGCATCGGGAAATAGCGATTTCATCATGCTGATAACCTGAGCTATCGCATTTCTATCCATAACAGAAACGTTACTTGATACCTGACGTATTCTAAACATGTTTTGCTTTATGTTATCGATTGGGTATAAAAACTATGAAAACATCTTTCATCGAAACTCCCATCGACGAAACTTTTCGAGGAAATAAAAATCTAGTAATCCATGCTATCTGGATACCTAAACAGCTTATCCTGATAGTTTTTTAAAATTACATCGCCATTTTCTTTTCCTTGAAAGTAGTCAGGCAGTAACGGTATTTTCCCTCCTCCACCAGGAGCATCAATAACATATGTTGGAACAGCATAACCAGAGGTATAGCCACGCAAACCACGAATGATGTCCAAACCTTTTGAAACAGGAGTTCGGAAATGTGCAGAGCCAGGAATTGGATCGCACTGGTAAAGGTAATAAGGCCTTACCCTGATTTTTAGCAATCCATGCATTAAGCTTTTCATTGTTTGCACATCGTCGTTTATTCCTTTTAGCAAAACCGTTTGACTTCCCAAGGGGATACCAGCATCGGCCAAACGCTTACAGGCCTGTCCAACTTCAGGAGTAAGCTCATCGGGATGAGTGAAGTGGATGCTAATAAACAATGGGTGATACTTTTTAAGTATCGCCACTAGGCTTCGGGTGATACGTTGAGGAAGGACCACAGGAACTTTGGTTCCAATTCGAATCATCTCAACGTGCGGAATATTTCGAATTGAGGATAGCAAATACTCGATGTGTGAGTCGGGCATGGTTAGCGGATCGCCACCCGAAATGAGCACATCGCGAATCTCGGAGTGTGCTTTGATATAATCGAGTGCTGGTTGCCAAGCCTTTATACCTACGTGGCACTTGTCCTTGGCCACCATATGCGACCTAGTGCAGTATCGACAATATGCCGAACAGAAACCTGTGGCAAGAAACAATGCCCTATCAGGGTATCGATGAACAAGGTTTGAAACAGGGCTATCGCCTTCCTCCGATAGAGGATCGGAAGACTCACCATGTGAAATTTTAAACTCTCCAACTGTCGGAACCATGGTTCGACGAAGAGCTTGAGATGGATCGTTTGCAGAGAGCAAACTAGCGTAGTAAGGAGTAATCCTTAGGGGCAATGAGAAGTGAGGATCAGCAATAGCCTTAACCTCCTCATCGGAAAGATTTAGAAGTTTTGCCAGCTGTTCATAATTGGTAATGCCATGTTTTACCTGCCATTGCCAGCTACTCCAGTCTTTTTCTGTTGCCAAGGGGAAATATTTATTGAGGAAGATGCGCGAGCGCTCGCTTATTTCTATGCGCTCTTTTCCGGTGCGTACCCCAACTTTGTTGAGGCTAAACGTCACTTCGGAGTCGTCAGTTGAGAGGCTGACTATACTCGGAGGTTCGTCGTCGTCGGTTACCTCGTTTATAAGGTAAACCAGTTTTTCGTGCTGGGTATTTTCCATGTACGGAAAAAGGATTTAAGTTATTGATATGTAGCACTTTGTTTTCCATTTACATTCATGTAAATTGATGCAAATAAAATCACAAAATCAATCCGTTGTTCTCCGTTGGTCAAAATTTTTCGCTCAATAATGAAAATATTTTTATTGCTCTAATAATGTGTGCATTACAAAACGAAAATAGTCTGAACCTAGTTCAGACTATTCCATTTGTTTCGAAGTTGTTTTAGTACTTTGAGCTTGACGAAGCCGAAAAATATTTTACTGTATCATCCAAAATATCGGAAAGAAGATTATCGGCCAAGCGGCTAGCGCCAAGACGAAGCCATTGGTTATTCAGCCACTTTTCACCCAGCACCTCCTCAACAATTGAATAGAATAGAACGGCATCAGATGATGTAACCATTCCGCCAGCAGGCTTTATTCCCACCATTCGACCTGTAGTTTCGTAATACTCTTTTGCAGCCATACACATAACGTAAAGCGCCTCGGGTGTTGCAGCTACATCAATTTTACCCGTTGATGTTTTAATAAAATCGGCACCTGCCTCCATGGCCAGAAACGATGCTAAACGTATATCGCTAAAAGTTGGTAGCGCCCCTGTTTCAAGAATTACCTTAACCCTTGCATCTCCAGCCACCTCTTTAATTTGCATTAGCTCGCTATAAACGGTAAAATAGTCTCCCTCCAAAAAATGGCCCAACGAGATAACCACATCAAGCTCATCGGCTCCCTGATCGAGGCACATTTGACACTCCGACAGCTTTATATCGATAAAGGTTTGCGAGGCTGGAAACCCCGCTGCCACTGAGGCTATCTTAACATCGCTTTGCGTAAGCGTTTGCTTTACTGCCGAAACTAAACTAGGATATACGCAAATAGCTGCCACGTTGGGCACCTGAGGAAAGGCATTTGGTAAATCGTTTACTCTTTGTGCAAACAGTTCGCCCCTCTCAATACTATCAGTTGAGTTTAAGGTAGTCAAATCGATAAGGTTAAGGCATTTTTTTAGAACTTCTTTATCGGCTTTTGCTCTATTAGCAGCTTTAGCCTTTAGCTCATCAACCGCTTTTAATACCGCATTTTTATCAACTTCAACGTTGAATTTTCCTTCAATAGGATTAGTCATATCATATGGTTTTTAGATGCTACAAAAATACAAAAAATACCGTTAGCAGGGTACATTAACGCTTGAGCTTTGGATTGTTTAAATGTCGATGCGCATCGCGGGTGTTTCGCTTGTGCATGGCTTTTTGCATGGCTTGCGTAAGGTCAACCCCAGTTTGGTTTGCTAAGCAAACAAGCACAAAAAGAATATCGGCAAGCTCTTCGTCAAGTTTATCTGCTTGCTCACCCTCCTTAAACGATTGGTCGCCGTAAGTTCTGGTTATAAGCCTAGCAAGTTCTCCTACCTCTTCAACTAGCACACCCAAGTTTGTAAGCTCGCTAAAATACCGAACCCCTTTTTGCCTAATCCACTCATCAACTTCAGCCTGTAGCTGCTTAATGGTAATATCGTTCATTACTCCTTGTTTTTGGTGTCAATTAATATGGTCACAGGGCCATCATTCTCTAATGAAACAACCATCTTCGCACCAAAAACTCCTTGCTCTACCCTACGCCCCGTCTCAGCTTTTAAGCTTTTAATAAAATGGTGATACAATGGTATGGCGGTATTGGGATTTGCAGCTTTAATGTATGATGGTCTGTTCCCCTTTTTAGTTTTAGCATGCAGGGTAAACTGGCTAACGCACAAAAAATCGCCCTCAACATCCTTAATTGATAGATTCATAACCCCATTGGAATCATCAAAAATACGCAAGCCCGACAGCTTATTTACCATCCAGCTAACATCATCCTGGTTATCCTCTTCTTCGAAGCCAACCAAAACCAATAGGCCACAGTTTATTTGTCCAACTACATCCTTGTTAACAACAACTGATGCATTATTTACCCTTTGAATAACTACCCTCATGGCTGCAAAGTTTTATGCGAACACAAGTGTTTGTGCAATAATTTACCTCTAGTCGCACAACAACATTAGTTTACAAATGTAGCAATAAGAGAAAAAACCTTTACTATATTTGCCAACTAAACATGTAGGATTAGCGCATAAAATGGATTTGCAAAGCACTTTCAAGTATTTTTCACTGCAACAGCCCGACACGCTGGTCGTAAGCGACACTATACCTCAGGCCAAGGCTATTTCGGATACGATCAGTGCACCAAGTGATATAAATCCTCTTTTTATTGAGATTGAACGAAAAAGCATTGAGATTGAAGAGCAGAAAGAAAAAGAGCTTAAACCCTACACCGCAAAACGAACTAATCAAACTATAAAAGTTGACACAACCTGTCATTTTTGCCCTAGCGGCAAACCAATACCTTTATTTAGCGTTATTGAAAAGCCCCAGGCTATAAACAATCGGTTTTATACTGAAAATCTTTACGATAAAGAGTTTTACAAAAACAACATTGGAGCAAAAGGACCTGTTTTTATCGAAACAGCGCCCTCAGCTACATCTCATACAGAAACAATTGCCCCAAAACCCCTTGCTGTAAAAAGCGCTACTCCAAACTGGGCTATCTACTCTACAATTGGTATTCTATTAGCTTTGGCCTATGCAAAAATTTTTCACTCAAAAAACATTTCATCCCTCTTCCGAAGTGGAGTTTTTTATTTCATTGCTGGTAGGCTAACCCAAGAAAACTCTTCGTTATGGAATAGATTTTTTTTCGTGCTCGACACGCTGTTTTTTATAACAATACCACTAGGAACAAGCCTTGCCCTTAATCGATACGGTTTAATTCCTCAGGAATATAGTGTGCTGAATATCTTCTTTATTGTTTTTATGCTGCTTTTTGCGTTTCGGTTACTCAGGTTCGCATCGGTTAAAACTATCGGAATTATTAGCAACAGACCAAAGGAGCTAAACCAGCTATACTTTAACATTCTTCTCTACACACGTATTACCAGCATAATACTTGCTCCACTTGTCATCCTATTGGCCTACTCCAACCCAAGCCTAACACATTCACTTGTTGTGATATCGATTGCAATTATTGGCCTGTCGTTAATTTATAGAACCTTCAGAACCTTACAAGTATTTATTAGCAAAGGATTTTCATTGTTCTATTTAATTTTATATCTTTGTGCCCTCGAAATTATCCCCATATTGCTATTAGCAAAAGCTATTGAGTAGCGGGATAAGTGATGTTGAACAAAACCTACAAGGCCTTGAAGATCAAAAAGATTATTGTTTCGCAACCAGAGCCCCAAAGCGAAAAATCTCCCTACCTTGAACTGATCCAAAAGCACAATCTAAAGATTGATTTTAGACCTTTTATTCAGGTTGAAGGTGTTTCGTCGAAAGAGTTTCGTCAACAGCGAATAGATATCCTTGAGCATTCAGCTGTTATTTTCACAAGCCGAACAGCAATCGATCATTTTTTTAGGATTTGCGAAGAGGTTCGGGTAACTGTCCCTGAAACAATGAAGTATTTCTGTATAACTGAGGCCGTTGCACTTTACCTTCAAAAGTATATCGTTTATCGAAAAAGAAAAATATTCTACGGACAGGGTACCTTTTCGCTACTTATGGATGTAATAAACAAGCACAAAACCGAGAAATTCCTCGTTCCTTTATCGGATGTCCACAAAGCCGAAATTCCAAAATCGCTCGACAAGGCAAAAATAAAATACACAAAAGCCATTTTATACCGAACCGTAAGCAGCGACTTATCTGACCTTAACGGTATGGATTACGACATGCTTGTTTTTTATAGCCCAAGCGGTATAAAGTCTCTTTTTAAGAACTTTCCCAACTTTGAGCAGGGGAACATTAAAATTGCCGCTTTTGGTCCCACAACAACTAAAGCTGTTAAGGACTACAAGCTAAGGCTCGATGTTCAGGCACCAACACCTGCTTGTCCAAGTATGACTCAAGCCTTAGATGAGTTTATAAAAAAATTCAACAAGGATAATAGTAAATAAACAAATTATTACGCTCACAAACTATTTGCGGAAACAATTCTACCCAGCAAATGAAGCCTTTCGGCTTTCCTAAGCAAGAAAAACTGTGCTCAAAAAAAAGCATCGATGCCCTTTTCGAAAGCGGCATTAACCTTTTTTGCTACCCCTACAAGGTTCTATATATGCAAACTGAAGCAACGGAAAACCTTCCCTTTGCTCAGGCTATGTTCGTAGTTCAGAAAAAAAAGTTTAAGAAAGCGGTGCATCGTAACGCCATAAGGCGCAAAATGCGCGAAGCCTATAGGCTAAACAAACACATGCTTAAGGATTGGTGCGACAAAAACAATACTCACGTTAAAATTGTTATTATGTATGTGAGCACGCTACAGGTTAGCTATAGCGCACACCAAAAGGCAATTCAGTGTATCCTTTCGTTAATTACAAACCCGCAAGAGCATGAGGCTAATCCGTAAAGCATTAGTAATTTTACTTACAATCCCCATAAAATTTTACCAGTTTGCTATTAGCCCTTTTTTCCCTCCTAGCTGCAGGTACACACCAACCTGCTCTAACTACTGCCTCGAAGCCCTAAAAAAGCACGGGCCACTAAAAGGGCTCTGGCTTTGCACAAAAAGAGTGCTCAGCTGCAACCCATGGGGAGGTCATGGTTACGATCCTGTTCCATAATTTTTTATTTTTTAACCTTAAAATACTCTGGTACAGCTCTGTTTTTGGTTAGATATTTGCTTACTTTGCCCATACCAAAGGATATTTACATTTCAAAACATAGCAAAATGGTTAGTTTTAAAAGAAAAAGGCTTTTGCCTTTTGCTCTTATTGCAGCGTCAGCTATAATTTTTTTGTCGTTTAAATCAATTGATTTTAAAACATCTAAAAGCCTCGATATATTCTTTTCGTTTTTTCGCGAGCTAAACATTTTTTACGTTGATGAGGTTGATCCAGAAAAAGTAATCTATGCTGGAATTGATGCAATGCTAAATTCGCTTGACCCATACAACGAGTTTATTCCAGAAGAGAACAAGGAATCTCTCGACTTTCAAACAACTGGCGAGTACGGAGGTATGGGAGCGCTTATTCGACATGGTGCTGAACATGCAATAATTGCTGAGGTATACGAGGGAAGTCCAGCCCACAAGGCAGGAGTAATGGCTGGTGATAAGATCATTAAAATTAACGAAAAATCGACCAAGGGCCTTAGCGTTGACAAGGTGAGCAACATGCTTAAAGGTGCCCCAAATACTGAGCTAAAGCTAACAGTAAATCGGTTTGGTACCGACTCGTTGGAATTTACGTTTAATCGCGAGAAAATTCATATCCCAAGCGTTCCATACTACGGTATGGTAAACGATGAGGTTGGCTACATAAGGCTATCAAACTTTACAGCAAACTGCGAAAAAGAAGTTAAGGAAGCCCTTAAAGATCTCAAAAAATCAAACGCCAAGGGATTGGTACTCGACCTAAGGAGTAACCCCGGCGGGCTGCTATACGAAGCAGTTAAAATTGTAAACCTGTTTGTTGAAAAAGATCAACTCGTGGTTTACACCAAAGGTCAAATAAAAGAGTTTGACCAGGAGTATAAAACAGCATCAAAGCCATTTGATACCGAAATTCCGCTTATTGTTCTAGTAGATCGTATTTCGGCATCAGCATCTGAAATTGTAGCTGGAGCATTACAAGATTTAGACAGAGCCGTAATAGTTGGAGAAAGAACGTTTGGCAAAGGCCTAGTTCAGTCAACTCGTCCGTTACCTCACAATGCTCAGCTAAAAATTACTACGGCTAAATACTACATTCCTAGCGGCAGATGCATTCAAGCCGTTGATTACGCAAAACGCGATGAGGATGGACGAATTCATTTTATTCCCGATTCTCTAATTTCCGAATTCAAAACTAAGAATGGACGAACAGTATACGACGGAGGTGGAATTACACCCGATGTTGAGCATAATGTAACGTTTTACAGCCGATTATCGGCAAGTTTGTACGCCCAAAACATGCTGTTTGATTTTGCTACTCAATACCGACACACAAACCCAGAAATTGAGGAGCCTGCTAATTTTGAGATTACCGATAAAGAGTATAACAGTTTTATTGCTTATCTCGACTCAGTTAACTTTGAATACGAGAGCCAAACCTCTGCTTTGCTTAAGGAGCTTAAAAAGGCAGCAAAAGCCGAAAACTACTTTGATACAAACAGCAGCTATTTCGACAGCCTCGCAGTTGCTATTGATAAAAATGAATATGCCGAATTTAAGCTATACAAAGAGGAGATTGCAAAACTTATTGAAGAGGAAATAGTTAGTCGATACTACCTACAAAAAGGTAAAGCCGAATATAATCTAAATAAAGATGAGGTTATTGATAGATGTATCGAAATATTGGGTGATGAAAACACCCTAACTCAGATACTAAGTTCAAACAGCAAAAGTTTAACCTTTACTTTCACCAACACTCCGATAAACAGTAAATCGGAATACATTGCGAGTCATTCTGCTAAAACACTAAACCCCTCTTAAGAGGGGTTTTTCTTTAGCAAAACCCTAAAAGTTGTTCCCTTGTCAAGCTCCGAGCTGTTAATAAACAATTTTCCTTTGTGGTTCTCCTCAACAATGCGCTTTGAGAGTGATAAACCAAGACCCCAGCCTCTCGATTTTGTAGTAAAGCCTGGTTGAAAAACCGATTTAAAATGCGATCGAGGAATTCCTTTGCCGTTATCGGCAATATCGAGCAAAACTGTCTGATCGTTATCAGTAATCGATACGCTAACAGTACCCGAAGCGCCAATGGCGTCAACTGCATTTTTTATTATGTTTTCAATTACCCACTCAATAAGTGTCTCGTTAAGGGGAATAATTATGGTTGAGCGCTCGTCGTAATGCTTAACAAAGGTAATTTTACTCGAAAACCTATTGCGCAGATAATCAATGGTACCGTTAACTATTTCAACAAGGTTGCTTTGAACCAGAACTGGACTTGAGCCAATTTTCGAAAACCGGTCAACAATCTTCTCAAGCCTTGCTACATCGCTTTCAAAGTTATCAATAAGATTTTGTTTCAGATTTGACTCCTTCACTATCTCGAGCCATGCAAGCAGCGAAGACGTTGGAGTACCAAGTTGGTGTGCCGTTTCCTTGGCCATGCCAATCCAGACCCTATTTTGCTCAGCTCGTCTGGAGTAGCTAAAGGCATAGTATGAGACTAAAATAAAAAGTACAATAATAAATAGCTGAATGTACGGATAGTAGGTTAACCTAGTTAAAGTTGTGCTATCCTTGTAGTAAACGAAATTTTTAGTGCCATCGAGAAGAACAACTTCAATGGGTTCCCTATCTTTTTTCATCTGCTCTAATTCTCTCTCCAGTTCGGCAGTGTGGTTTGCCCGCCTAAGCGATAAATTCCGATACGAGAGGATGCCCCCGTCTTCATCTGTGAGAATAACCGGAACAGTGGTGTTATTCTGTAGAACATCAAGAATAATGGTAAAACTTTGTGTAGTATCGGCCAGATTGTTAACCTGTGAAAGCTCTCGAATGGCCTGTGCCCATAGTTCAATTTTCTTTCGCTCTTCGTTTGAGAGCTCTTTAACCAGCGAATTTGTAATATATAACGATGCAAAGCCAATAATCACGGCTACTAAAAGCAGTATTAACTTCCATCTTTGTTTTGCTACATAGGCTTCCAAAACGGTAAGGTATATTGGTTTGTTAAGCAAACGTTGAGACTATTAAAAAAGTATACGCTACTCGTCGTCCCACTCAATAGTAAACTTGGTCGATTTTTCCTCCATGGTAGTGTCTGCCTTCTGGCCGTTTCCCTGTTGCATGTCGTTTAGGGAATCCTTTTTTAAGAAGCTGAACTCATCCTGAATTATTCCTTTTAAGACCTCACCCTCCTTTTTCAGGTTATCTCTAAAAACATCGCGGGCGGTTGCTCTATCATATGAAACGTTATGGTTTTGCTTATCGCCCTCAATTTTTAGGTATACCTTAACCCCATCACCATCATCTTCAACAACACCAAACTGGTTACTTTGAGCCGATGATTTCTTGAAAAGAATATCGGAGAGCCTAAGTTGTGTTTGGTATACATACTCGCCGTTAAAGCTATGCTTTCCCGACGCAAATAGGTTAATTGCCGAGGAGCTAACCTCCATTTGCGGGATTATGACCTGTTCGTTTCTTACTGTTATTGTATTTGTTAGCGTGCTAAAATAAATATCTTGCAGCTCATTAAGGTCGATAAATTTGGAAAGACTTTCCAGCTGCTTTACATTTTTAAGTCGTCCATCACTTAGCGTAAGGCGCGAAGTTGCCTCGGTATCCTTAGTGCTAATGCTTCCATTGCGAACTTTTGTGGTTAGTATAACATTTCCATCGAGCAGTCCCGAAAGGTTTTGGCTCGTAACTATATCTTGCTTAAAGTTATTAAACGACCAAAAAAGCTTTGAAACATCGATTCCATCAAAATCCACATCGGCATTCAGAGTATATTCATGACTCAGTATTGTGCTTGCATCAATTCTACCGGTAATTATTCCATCGCACGAACGGCATAAAAAGCTGTTACAAACCAGCTCATTCTTATTAAGGTAAAACGATGCACTTAGAGGTTGTGCCATAAAATCATTATGAATAAACTTATCAATGAAGATATCGCCTGAAATTGACTGAATCCTATCCCATGTTGATGTGCCTTGCACCTGAGCTGTTTCGAGGTTATCTGCTAAAAGCCAGCTCGAGTTTACCGAATCGACAATTACGTTTGCTTGTACTATAGCCTCAGTGTTTCCAAAGAGAATACCCCCTGCATTTGTAACGCTAAAATCGGTTTCAAAATTTGCTCCATTTAATAGCCCCTTTAGCTTCGCCTGAGTAATATCCTGTTTGGCAATGGTAAAAACACCCGAAACTTGCTTAATATCAGGTATTCTGCCCACTTTTTCGAAGCTAACATTACTAACTTTTATTTTAGCATTAAACTTTGAGTTCTCGAAAGAGGCTAGAGAAATGCCATTAATTTGGTCAAGCATGCCAAGCGCCTCAAAATCGCCACTAACCTCGCCGCTAGTTGCCGGAAACTTTATACCCCAACTGCTGAGGCTTCCAACATCGAGGCTATGCTTAACCTTTATGTGGTAAAGTGGTGAGGTTATATTCTTAAGCCTAAGGGCTCCCTCGGCATATGAGTTTAACGTTTCCAGCCTAAACTGAGAAATCTCTATCGAGGTTGATTCGGGCTTTCCCTGACTACCATTTGAAAAATTTCCAATAACATTGGATAAGTGCAAGTCGGGTTTTTCGGGCAACGAAAGGGTTAAGTTGCCAGTAAAAAATTTCAAATTAACCAGAAATGGTTTATCAACCCTACTAAGCCCATCGATGCTTAGCTTAAAGGTAAAATCCCCCTTGGTTTTGGTATTAGGTGGTAGCGATAGGTTAAACTGCGATAGCAGTAAAACAAGGCTATTAACGCTAAGATTATCGCCCGATATGAAGAGAGAAACTGGAGCCCCTTTGCCCCTTCCAACCGTTCCGTCAACCGCAAGTTTTGCTCCGCCCAACATTGAAAACCCATCTTGAATAACCAGAGCCGAATCGGTTACCTCAAAAGTCGATTTAAGCTCTAAGCGCTCATTTCTCAAATAGTGAAAACCTCCTTGTCGTAGTATACCAATAACTCCTTTTAGGTTTGTACCAACTAAAATGCTGCTCGCATTGAGCTGTCCGTTGAGTTCGCCCTTTTCTATATAACCCTTACAAACCCAGCCTGTTCTCGGATCGATGTAGCTTATGTTTATATTATCAAGTTCCAGCTTGTGCACATCCAAAATCCATCCTTTACTACTGCCTTCGGTTTTAGTAAAAATATCGAAGTTTCCTTTCCCTGAATTATCAAAGTAAAGATTTATCCAGCCATCCTTAAGCAGCATTTTTTCAATGCTATAGGTTTTTGAGAAAACGCTAATTAAGTTGAACTTTAACGTAAGTTCATCAATGGAAATAAGGCCTGTTTCAAACTCTTTGGGAGTCTCAAGGCTTCCTTCAACTATTTCTACATGGCTTAAAGTTACGCTAGCGTATGGAAAGTTTTTAATTAACGATGCCTTAACTTCTTTTACCTTAAGCGTTGCCGTTAACCTGTTGTTAAGCTGACTGATGGTGTACTCAACAATTCTATCTTCGAGTAAGTAACCTGCCACTGCAAGACCAATGATGAAAGCAGAGAGCATGCTTACCATTACAACAAATGCCTTTAAGAGTTTTTTCATTTACTGCTAATTAAAAACGCTCAAGAATGAAAGTAAAATTGCTTTTGCACAAAAGACAACACCAGTATAATCCTAACACGCAAACTTATAACAAAAACTCTTGCAATAAAAGGGCTTTGTGCTATTATCTTCAAGTTTAAAGCAGAAAACTTCTGAAATATCACAAAAAGTATAATTTTCATATCTTTACAACAAAATATGTCGATTGATGAAACATTTTATTCATATTGCTTTTCTCCTTTTTATTATTGCCTTATCGAGTCTTACCTCCCTTGGCAATGAAAGGTTAGATAGCCTAAAAGCCCGAGTGGCCAACGAGCAAAACGACTCCGTAAAGCTTGAACTTTTAATTGATATATCCCGATTTTTCAATAAGGATATCAGAAACTTGGAAAAATGCGAAGAGGTGCTATTGCAAGCGCTAAGCATTGCAACAAAAGATTCAGCCTATTGGGCTTTGGCAAGGGTACATAATAGCTATGGTGTTTTATACCGGAATATAGCACAGTACAACAAAGCACTTAAACATCACACCCTTTCGTTGGCTTACGCAGAAAAATCGGGAAATAAGCATCTAATTGCAACGGCATACAATAGTACGGGAGTTGTTTATAGGCGAATGGACAACCATCCAAAAGCAACTCAGTATCATCTTCTTGGGCTGAAGGCAGCCGATACAGCAAAAGATACTTTCAACATTTCGGTTTCGCT
>Ga0334893_1002167_pt1 | contig 15601 bp, 14 predicted proteins | sample GraSluR3_MG_5_FD_207218 | JGI IMG/M metagenome (GOLD analysis project Ga0334893, IMG submission 207218) | Sludge microbial communities from methane-producing bioreactor in Wageningen University, Netherlands - Granular Sludge_09_05-R3 | ecosystem: Engineered > Bioreactor > Anaerobic >...
GTTTCCTATTTGGAATTTCATTGATACCTCAATGTGTTATAATTAAGTTGTTTCATTCCGCTAACAAGGAGGTTAAGCATATGGAAAAGAAATTGACGGTATCAATCATCCAGGATTCACCTGTAATTTTTGACCTTGAAAAGACCATGGAGAAGACAATCGAACTGACAAGAAAGGCTGCTTCCAAGGGATCAAAGCTGATAGTTTTTCCTGAAAGCTTTATTCCCTGCTATCCAAGAGGATTGACTTTTGGAATGGTCGTGGGAAGCAGAACCAAGGAGGCTAGAGAGGACTACAGAAGATATTATGAGAATTCAGTGGCTGTACCCGGACCGGAGATTGATCAGCTGGCTGAGCTTACAAAAGAGCTAGGGGTATACCTCTCCATTGGGGTAACTGAAAAAAATGGTGAAGGACTTGACGGAACACTTCATTGCACCAACCTGTTCTTTGGACCGGATGGATATATGGGCAGACACAGAAAACTTAAACCAACTGCAGCCGAGAGGGTCATTTGGGGAGAGGATGACGGGTCAACCATAACCGTTTTGGATACTCCCTATGGTAAAATGGGCTCCCTTATTTGCTGGGAAAACTATATGCCCCTTGCCAGGATGGCCATGTATATGAAGGGAGTCAACCTTTACATAGTTCCCACTGCAGATCAGAGGGAAGTATACCAGGCGACCCTGAGGCACATCGCCTTTGAGGGACGATGCTTTGTCCTTATGAGCAATCAATATGTGGAAAGGAGCATGTATCCCACAGATTTGAAATACTACAAAGACCTTGAAAAAGAACCTGAGGTGATGTCGCGGGGTGGCAGCTGTATAATAAATCCCTATGGAGAATATGTTGCAGGACCCTTATATGATGAGCCAGGTATTCTCACAGCTGAACTGGATCTGGACATGATTGTTGAGTCAAAGCTTGATTGGGATCCTGTGGGCCACTACAACAGACCCGAGATCTTCGACCTTAAGATAAATGAAAGGCCTTAGTATTATTGTATGGGGAGATATCCGATTATCTCCCTTTTTTCCATATCAAAAACAAGTCCTGCAAAATCGTGACCTTCCCTTGAGCCCAGCTCCACAAGTAGGTCAGATGAATCAATGGTTCCTGAAGGTGCTGGTCCATCATGTGTCCACAGGCTATCATAAATCTCACGAGGCACTTCTTCTATTCCAATCTCTGAAATATCGATCCTTAACCTGTTTTCCCAGGAAGATTCCATTAAATATTCGATGGCCTTTTCTACAGCCAGTCTGTGCTCTTTAGTAAATTTAAGACGGCCTTCAACCTTTGCTTCAATTTCATCAATCAGGACACCGATATGATCACTGGAGTAATCCAGGATCCTATTCTGCAGCTCAGTTGGAAAAATATCCTTTACATCCTGTGTAAACATGGACCCATCCCTTGGCATCCTGCTTCCAGTCACTGCAAATCCATCATCGCTTGTATCCACTTCAAGTACAAAGGGCAGGGATGCACCTGATTCAACCTCAGCGTCAAACTCGCCGAATGAGTACTCCTCAATCAGTGCCCATATATAGACCTCTTGTTTTCTCACATCGGAACCAAGGATATCAACAGCAACCAATGTGTTACCCAGGCTTCCCCCTGTTCTGTACTCAGACCTTATATAGTTTTCAATCACTGTTTTATCAATATCAGTAAGTTCCATATCACCTGGTGCGCAGCCTGAAATAAATATCGCCACCATAACCAATAGAAAAACTATTTTACTGATTTTCATCCTAACATCCTCTCCCTATCCTATGATGACATAAGTCTCCACAAAATTGCCAGAAAAACTCCTGCAGAAACCAACATCAGAGAAATTCCCCATAATTTGTTCTTCTCATACCGAATGAAACCCTCGTGAAATATTATCAATCCCACAATAGGCATCACAAATTCCTTTGCTCTTTCATCCAAAACGCCTGTGTAGGTTAATACCATTATTAAAAGTGCAGCTATGGATACTAGTCCCACAATAGCTGAAAAAATGTCCTTCACATTTTCTCCTCCTTTTCCCATTTATTCTTAAGCGATATTTCCAACCGTAATCCGCCTATTACTCCACTTATTTCAACAGCCATCTGCAATAGGCCATCTTAATCATCAATAACCATTAACTCAATATTATATTCAATAAATCCATATGTCAACGAACCTGCTTGTACATTCTTATTTTCATCCATTTATGGGAAATAATATGATATACTAAGTGTATCCATACAGAAAGGACTGATCTTATGCTATCCCACCTGAGACTAGACAAGGATAAGGATTCACCTTTGTATATACAACTGTACGAGGCAATCAGAGATGCCATTGAATCGGATGCTCTCCAATCAGACAAGCTGCCCTCCATCAGAAATCTCGCCAAGCAGCTGGGTGTGAATAATGTAACTGTAGTAAATGCCTACAAGCAGCTTGAGCAGGACAATTACATATACACTGTCAAAGGTAGCGGCACATTCATAAAAAAACCCTCCTTCAGTCAAGAAAGCAGCCTGGTTGAAGAGGGTGATATGGAGCTTATGCTTTCAGGGATTTTTCCTCTTCTGAAGAACAGTATCGATTTCGCAAGCGTTTCACCCACTCCAGAGCTCTTTCCCATCGAGGAGTTCAAGAAATCCCTTGTGGAGGTTCTTGACAGGGATGGGGGCCAGGCATTTCTTTACCCTGAAATCACAGGCTTTGGGCCACTGAGGGAATCAATTTCCCAATTCCTTTTGGAGCATTACTCAATAACAGCCACCAAGGACCAGATTCTAATAACATCGGGAGGCCAGCAGGGGCTTGATATCATATCAAAGACTCTTATCCAGCAGGGCGATGTAATTCTTGTTGAGAATCCGACCTACCCTGGAGCCTTTGCAGCATTTCAGTCAAGGGGAGCCAGGATCCTTGGAATACCAATGGACCAAGAAGGGATTGACCTTGATGAGCTAAAGTCCTATGTAAAGCGGTACAGACCAAAATTTATATACCTTATGCCAAATTATCATAGCCCAACAACCATTTGCTACAGTGAAACCAGAAAAAAAGAGGTCCTGAGGCTTGCCAGGGAATATGAATTCTATGTCATTGAGGATGACTTTCTTACAGACCTTAGCTTTTCAGATGAAAAGAAACTGCCCTTAAAGACTTTGGACAGATTTGACCAGGTGATATTCATAAAGAGCTTTTCAAAGATCTTTATGCCAGGTGTCAGGATTGGCTTTATGACACTACCCAGGGCCTTGATGAAGGATATAATAAAGGCCAAGCACACAACTGACATTTCCTCATCTGGATACCTGCAAAGGGCCTTTGACCTTTATCTGAGAAAGGGCTTCTGGAGGGACCATATAGATATGATAACAGGCTTCTACAGGGAAAGGTACAGATTGATGGTATCCGGACTGGAAAATCTTAAACATTTGGGCATCTCCTACCTGGAGCCTCGAGGTGGATTGAGTGTTTGGGTTTCACTGCCCAAGGAATTCGATGCCATGGAGCTGTACGAGGAGTGCGGAAGAAGGGGATTGGCAATTGTACCCGGAAAGGTATTCTTCACAGACGATAAAGATTCCGAGAAATATATAAGACTTAGCTTCAGTGCAGTAGGTGAAAAGGAGATTCATAAGGGACTTGAGATTCTCAAGGATATCCTTTCCCATTCAAAAGATGAACCTTCTGAAAGATATATGCCCTTTCTTTAAATAAAGTAATCCTCCCAAGAGGGTTGTAGCTACTCATTTTCTTCAATCATAAATCTCTCAATGACCCTGTTGAATTCAACAGGGCTTTCTATTGGGGCCAGATGCCCTCCCTTGATTGTGATATGCTTTCCGTTCCTTACACTTTCTGCAATACGCTTCCCTGATTCATAACCGTAGAAGGTGCTATCTTCCCCGTTTAACACAAGGCATGGGACCTTAACACCACTTAGGGTGTCCCTGAAGTCGGAGCTGATTATGTCCTTCCAGACTTCATACATAAACTCAGGTCTATTCCCTTGCATGGTCTTTATAAGTATATCCTGATTGTCCTTATCCATATGAGGAGCCATCATCTTCATGAAGCTACTGGAAAATTCCATAAAATCATTTTTTATCTGATATAAATCTGCCTTGGCCATGTCCAAGGTGTACTTTCCATTGAAAAGACCATGGCTCCAATCACCATCATTTACAACCTTGGGGGATGTCTCAACAAGAATAAGACTCCTAAGTCTTCCCTCTCCAAAAATTCTTATGTACTCCATTGCAACGGCCCCACCCATTGACCACCCCATAAGGGTAATCTCTGACAGGCCCAGATGCTCAAGAAGAGCCTCGACATCCCTTGCCATGGATTCAAAGTCTAGGTTTCTCCCCTCCACCACAGTCCGTCCATGGCCTCTCAGGTCCATGGTTACAACCATATATTTCCTTGAAAGTATCTTTTCAGTCAGTCTGTAGGCGCTGCTGTCAGCTCCAAATCCATGTATGCAAACCATTGGGTGCCCAGAACCCTTTACCCTATGGTAGAGCTCTGTACCATCCTCTGTATTAAGATAACCACTAATCACAATATCACCAGCTTTTCAATTGGCATCTAGTAGGCTTCAAGATCAACCTGCAATTTTCTGTCATCAAATATGTTTAAGTGCAATCTTCTGGACAGTTCCTTTATTATCCCTATTCCAGCCGAGGAGTTTCCATTTTCATCCAAAGCAGGTGAGAATATTCCAATACCCATACCATCCGGCAGTATTCCCATTATTCCTCCACCCACTCCTGATTTTGAAGGAATTCCAACCTCTATGGCATATCGTGCACTATAGTTGTACATTCCACAGGTGAACAGAAGCCCCTTTACCATAACTGACATATCCTTTCTGGAAATTCCCTTAATATCTATGCCCTCACACCCTGATGAAATGAACCTGCCGATCTTTGCAAGGTCCATTGTATCAACCTGGATCGAGCATTGCTTGAAATATGTATCCAAGACCCCTTCAACATCTCCATCAAGGATTCCCTTGCTGTTCATAAGATAGGCCATTGATCTGTTTCTGCTGCCGGTTTCCTTTTCAGACAGATATACCTCCTCGTCGTAGCCAATATAGGGATTGTTGGCCATCCTTCTTGTAAGCTCAAGTATCTTTTGGAATCTCTCTTGGCTATCTCCCTTGATCATCCCTGTTGTTAGAATTGCACCTGAATTAATCATGGGATTTGCAGGCTTATGAATATTTGGAAGATCCAGCTTAGTAAATGCATTAAATGGCTCATCAGTACTGTCCAAACCAACCTTTTCAAAGATATGGTCCAGTCCGTTGTCCATTGCAGCCACCAGAAATGAAATCACCTTGGATATGCTCTGGAGGGTGAATTTTTCATTGTAGTCTCCTGCACTGTAAAGCAAGGATCCGGTTCTTCCGGCAACAGTTACTCCAATTTTCCTGTAGTCTGCCTTGGCAAGGGCCGGGATGTAGTTAGCAACCTTTCCATTTTCTATTAGGTGTCTGTTCCTATCAATTATCTCATTAAGTAGAATTTCCATATTTCCCTCCAAACTATGACGTTGTTGAAGCCAATAAGAGACCATAGAGATGGTCTCTTATTCTATAATATATCATTATTGGGCAGTTTAAAACTATAGATTGAATTTCCTTTTGGTGACACCTGATAAAAGGTAGATTGTCATCCAGCTTGCCACATGTGAGGAAACACCATTTGGATCCTGTGGAGGATATATTTCAACATAATCGAATGCCTCAGCCCCAGCTTTTCCACATTCATGCAATGCCATAGCCAGCTCGAATGTATTCAATCCACAAGGGTCAGGTGGACCTGCAGGATTATGGGCTACATCCAGAATATCCGAACAAACGGTTATATACAGTGCTTCTGTTCCGTCACTTGCAAGGTCAATGGCCTTCTTGATGGACTCGAATATCCCATTGATTTTTACTTCCATTCCTGTGATTACGTGAGCTCCAAACTTCTTGGCCTCCTTAAGGCCTGATGGATTGTTCCTTGGACCTCTGATCCCGAAGTGAACCATATTTTTTGGATTCACATTCTCATCCTCATAGAGTCTGTGGAAGGGAGAGCACCTTGCATACTTATCTTCTCCATATGAGTCCATATTGTCCATATGAGAATCAAAGTGTATAACTCCGATTTTCCCATTGTGCTTTTTGGCAAATTCACTGATAAGAGGGTAGGATATGGAATGGTCCCCTCCAAACACTACAGGGAATTTCCCTGCATCTAGAATTTTCTTGTAATCCTTTCTTATGCTTTCGAAGGTAAAGTCATAGTCGCCATTTCTAACGGCAACATCCCCTATATCTCCTCCTGAAAAATGGTCAAATACGTCTATATCAAAGTCAGGAAGATACCCGCCGTATCTTGTTGATGCTTTTCTCACTGTCTTGGTTGCCATTTCCACACTGGTAAATGGTCCGTTTGTATTGACACCTTCCCAAGGGACTCCCATGAATACAATATCACTTTCTTCAAGATCCTTTTCTGTCCTTATAACCGGAAGTCCCAGAAAGCTTGGTACTCCACTGAATACCTCTGGAATCTCCCTTCCGGGTACGTAGCAAATTGGCTTGTTTTTCATTTATACACCCTCCTAAATTGTCAAACCGCTTTATACTATAAAGCAATTAAAATATTGATTTTATAACATCTATCACACTTCTACCGCCAATTACCAGGGTTATACCACTGATGATAATACCCAGTGCATTGGCAAATTTTGAATTTGAGTATTTTTTAAGCACCTTCTTGGATGCAGTGATATAAACCAGGAATATAACAATAAGTGGCAGGAATATACCATTTAGAGCCTGGGCCAAAATTATGATTGTCAAAGGATTGAAGCCAGTAGCTGATCCAATTATTCCCAGTATCAGTATTGCAACGTTTGTGTAGAAAAATCTCTTGTCGCTTTTGTCCTGCTTCCATCCAAGCAGTCCAGCCAAGACATATGAGACACCAAGAGGTGTTATGGTAGCTGAAGAGAATCCAGCTGCAAAAAGTCCAACACTCATGAAAATATTTGCAAACCTGCCCAAGGTAGGCTCCAGCTGAAGGGCCATATCGGCAGCTGAGTTTACAGTCATTCCCCTCATTACTGTTGCTGCAGTAATGAGAACGGCACTTGTTATGATTCCACCAATTATTATGGAAACTGTTGTATCCCATCTTGATAAAACAAGGTCCTCTGGTTTTTTCCAGTTGTCCCTAGCATTTGCACAATGGATAAAGAGATTATAGGGTACTATTGTAGTTCCGATTAGTGCAACAACATTCATCAATGCTCCCTCTGGAACTGTTGGAATAAGCCCCATGGCCATTTCTCCAAGGTCAGGCTTTACCACGACCATCGTAATGACAAAAACTGTCACCATTGTGAGAACAAGCACTCCCAGTATCTTTTCCAGCCATTTCACCGTACCCACATTCAGAAGAATCAGGATAATCACACCAATTGCCGGCGCTATGTAATTCGTTGGCAAGCCCGTAAGGTTGGAGATACCCAGAGAGGTTCCAATCAGATCCCCTGACATATAGGCAATACCTCCAAGGGTTATGGCACCTCCTACCAGTAGTATGGACAGATTCTTAAGAAACTTGTTATGTTCAAAGATGTCAACGATATGTTCCGCCAATCCCTTCTGGCTTATGATTCCCAGTCTTGCAGACATCTCCTGAAGTACTATGGTCGCGATAACAGAAAATATTACTGCCCAAAGTACGCTAAATCCAAATGTAGCACCTGTTCTTGTAGCGGTTGTTACTGTTCCAGGTCCCAAGAATGATCCAACAATTATAATTCCAGGACCCATAGCCTTCAACTTGTCCTTGAGAGTATACTTCTTTGGTACGGTTGCTAGTGTCTTATTCATAGCATTTCTCCTTTTCAGTTTATTATTTATAAATTCAAATGAAAACTAAAGACCTGAAGCAGAACCGGTATGGTTCTTTTATCTTCACCTAAGGAATTGAGCTCTCATTTCAACTTCTTCTGCAATTCAGACAACCCTTGCAGGGGCTGATTTCCATATCTGCAGTATTAAAGCACACAACATTATGACCACTACCTTCATTTGTAACCCTCCTTTTATCTATGTTCATTTAGCAGCCAACTGATTATGGATTGGTTGCTTGTTACAACTGGCCTTTTTAGGATCAGGTTAAGGTCTTCCCGAATCTCAGTTGCCCTGAGATTTGTGCATGACACCAGCACTGTTCCATCAACTGACGTGATTCCATCTATATTATTCTTCACAAATTCAATTATCTCAACAGGCTCCACCTTTGCGATTTCAATATCATTCCGAAGTCCCATTCCGCAGCTATAATACACATTGAATCCAAATTCCCTAAGTACCTCCATCATAAAAGCATTTAATTCATCATCATAGGGTGTTACCAAAGCTATATTTTTGCTCCCTGTTCTTTTTAGCTGATCCAGTACGGCTCCTAAGGCACTTTTAGCAATGCACCCAAGTCTTTCAGAGACAAGTTTTTCAATTTGACCCACTCCCTCTCTTCCATACACCGCTGATGCTGATGTACATCCGAAAACCGCAAAATCAAAATCAGCGACTCCTTCAAGATTATCCAGAGCAGAGGGAAGGGATTCGCTTACCATCTTTTTTTCTGCTTCCAATCCAACCTCCATAAGAGGCAACCTTTGGGTATGTATGACATAGTTGTTTGGCAATTCCCTGTTTAGGTCAGTTTCCAAAGTGATATCAGTATTTGGTATAAGAAGTGCAACTCTTGAAAGACTCATATTAAACTCCCATCACGTATTGACTTTTTGGATATAAAACGATATTATCGTTTTATACACTATATAATCGTATTATGTTTAAATAATATATAATTCGGTTTAGTTTGTCAATGGAATAAAGTATAATATTTCGTGGACTTGATTATATTATTAAGACAAAACATTTTGGAGGAAGATATGAAAGGTAATTTGAGACTGATTCAATCCGTTCAGAGGGCAATTGACATAATAAACTGCTTTGATGAATCCAACAGCAAGCTCACGGTCAATCAAATCAGCAACAAGCTGGCCCTGCATGTAAACACCACAAGAGGTATTGTGAACACACTGGTTTATAATGGATATCTCATCCATAACATTGATGAAGGAAACTATTCTTTGGGGTATGTTTTTATTCCCAAGGCCGAACTGGTTGATAATAGCTATGTCGACAGGATGAAAAGCCTTGCAAGGCCACACCTGAGAGCCATAGCCAACAGTCACCAGGTTTCATCAAGACTTCAACTGGTATCCAACTACAATGTATTTACAGTGGATACCTTCAACCCTGAAAACTCAAGATACCTATTGTTGACTAAAATGAACACCAGCTTCCCTTTGAATGCAACTTCCTCGGGAAAGCTATTTCTAAGCTACCAGGACAATGAATTCCAGGAGAACTATTTAAGTACCAGTAAATTTGAAAAGTATACCAGCAAGACGATAGTTGACAGGGAATCCTTACAGGAAGAGATCAAGACCATAAGGTCCAAGGGATATTCCTTGGAGGACGAGGAGATAAGCATAGGAATGAGCAGCATTGCAGTCCCAATACTGTCAAATCCTTCAAAGATAATGGGGACCCTGAGCATAGTAGCTTCCAAGTCTTTCCTTGATGATATAAAGAACGAGGTGCTATCAGATCTTTTTTCAGCAGCAGACGAGATAATTAGGGAATGGAAATCCCAGACAAGAACATAGAAGCCTTAGTGAATCGATCCAACATAAAGAAATCCCCTGAATATGGCAAAGCATATTCAGGGGATTTTCCTATTCTTCTTCCATATGGATATGTTTAAGCATCTTAAGGAACATTCTGTCCCTACGCTTAATTGCTTCTTCATCTTTGCCATCTGAGTAATCGTAAAATCCCTCTTTTGATTTCACTCCATGTTTACCAGACTCCATCAGTTCGTTAAGCTTTTCCGTCGGTTCCTTGCAATCACTGAGTGACTTAAAAAGGTATGAGGAGATGTAGTAGAAAGTGTCTACTCCCCCAAGATCAGATGTTTCAAGGGGGCCCATAACCGGATATCTAAATCCAGGACCATACTTCATAGCCATGTCTATGTCCTCTGGTGTCCCGACTCCCTCCTGAAGAATATGCAAGGCTTCACGAAAAGCTGCAAACTGTATTCTGTTTCCAATGAATCCAGGAACATCCTTCTGAACAACAACTGGCTTCTTCTCTATCCTGTCCATCAAAGACTTAAGCACTTCAACAGTCTCATCAGAAGTAAAATTTCCTTTGATTAGCTCAACAAGTGGAACAATATGTGGAGGATTCCAAAAGTGCATCCCAATAAACCTTGTCTTGTCCTTAACCTTCTCAGAAATGCTGTTGATGCTAAGTCCAGATGTGTTTGTAGCAAAGTATGCATCAGGTTTTGCAATCTCCTCCACTTCCATCCAAAAGTCTTGCTTGATGTCCAGCTTTTCAACTATCGCCTCTACTATCAGGTCACAATCCTCAAATTCCGATTTCTCCAGGGTATAATGGATATTGTCCATCACCCTATCCTCTTCATCCTTTGTCATCAGGCCTTCCTTGAGAAGGGTCTGGTTGAAGATGTCCACAAGCCTTCTTGAATCCTCCAAGAGGGCTATGTTCAAGTCATTCACTAGAACCTCGTAGCCCTTTCTGGCAAATATCAGGGCAATTCCAGAACCCATTGTCCCTGCTCCGGCGATTCCTATTTTATTGATATTGTCCAATTTCATACTATACCTCCAAATAAAAGGCACCTGCCAGACCTACCTGGCGGTGCCCATTATGAATTCCAGGCTAAACCTGCATTTCTTTCAAATCATCTGCTATAATAAGCTTTGCTTCTGTTGCTTCCTGTACCTGCTCCACTGTGTACTCTGGATTAATCTCCCTAAGAACTATCCCTTCTTTGGTAACTTCCATCAAGCCCATTTCAGTTACTATATAGTCTACCTGTCCAGCTGCAGTAAGGGGAAGGGTACACTCCTTAAGAATCTTTTTGGCTCCCTTTGCTGTATGCTCCATTGCAATTGTCACCTTCTTGGCTCCAGTTACAAGGTCCATCGCTCCACCCATACCTGGAACCATTTTCCCTGGAATCATCCAGTTTGCAAGATTACCCTTTTCATCAACCTGAAGTGCTCCCAGAACTGTCATATCAACATGACCGCCTCTGATAATACCAAATGATGTTGAAGAGTCAAAGAAAACTCCACCAGGAAGAATTGTAACACATTGGCCTCCCGCATTTGTAATTCTGAAATCCTCCTGTCCTTCCTGAGGAACCGGGCCAAGTCCAATGAATCCATTCTCTGACTGCAGGAAGATATTTGCTCCTTCGGGAAGGTAGTTGGAAACCTTTGTCGGAAGTCCTATTCCAAGGTTTACAACGTCCCCGTCATGAAGCATATTAGCCACTCTTTTTGCTATATAATTCTTCATTTCATTTCTATCCATTATATTGCACCTCCGTTGACTAGGTGTGTTACAAAGATACCAGGAGTTACCACTTGGTTTGGATCCAGTTCCCCAACTTCAACAATTTCCTCAACCTCTGCTATTACAACTTCTGCTGCAGTTGCCATAAGCTGATTAAAGTTTCTGGTCGCTCCAAAATATTCAATGTTTCCGAATTTGTCTGCCGTCTGACCCGCTATAAGTGCAACGTCAGCCTTTAATGGAAGCTCTAGAAGGTATTCAACTCCATCAATTTCTATCTTCTGCTTGCCTTCCTCAACTACTGTACCCACACCAGTTGGGGTTAGGAAACCACCAAGGCCTGATCCTCCAGCCCTTACCTGCTCGGCAAGAGTTCCCTGTGGTACAAGAACAACCTCCATTTCCCCTTCGTTCATCTGTCTTCCAGTCTCTGGATTTGTACCTACGTGAGATGCAATCAGCTTCTTGATCTGCTTGTTTACAATTAGCTTTCCTACTCCATAATCTGGAAATGATGAGTCATTACAGATCAATGTAAGGTCCTTTGTTCCCTTTTCTACCAGCTTGTCCACCAATCTGTGAGGGTTTCCGCAACCAAGAAACCCTCCAACCATTATTGTCATGCCATCCTGGATCTTATCTATGGCTTCATCTATTGTAATTACTTTGTTCATATGGATACCTGCCTTTCATTATGATTTATTAGCGCTTAACCACCATTGAAATACCTTGTCCACCACCTATACAAAGTGTTGCCAATCCAAGCTTGTTGTCCCTCTTCTCCATTTCGTGAAGTAGAGTTACAAGTATTCTTGCACCACTTGCTCCGATTGGGTGTCCAATTGCAATAGCTCCACCATTTACATTGACCTTATCCATGTCAAAGTTAAGTTCCTTAGCTACCGAAAGCGCTTGTGCGGCAAATGCTTCATTGGCTTCTATTAGGTCCATGTCCTCGATTTTTAGACCCGCCTTGTCCAAAGCATTCTTGCTTGCAGGTATTGGTCCTGTTCCCATTATTGATGGGTCAACTCCACCTGATGCATAGCTTACTATTTCCGCCATTACCTCAAGACCCAGCTCTTTTGCCTTGTCCTCACTCATAACGACAAACGCCGCTGCTCCGTCATTGATACCTGATGCATTACCAGCAGTAACTGAACCATCCTTTTTGAATGCAGGTCTCAACTTTGCAAGAGTTTCCATTGTTGTACCAAACTTTGGATACTCGTCGGCATCCACAACAACGGGGTCACCCTTTCTTTGAGGGATCTCAACGGGTACGATCTCTTCCTTGAATCTGCCTTCCTTTATTGCCTTCTCCGCTCTAGTCTGTGAATTATATGCAAGCTCATCCTGCTCTTCTCTGGTCAGACCATACTTTTCTACAATATTCTCCGCAGTTACTCCCATATGATAATTATTGAATATGTCTGTAAGTCCATCAGCCACCATGTAGTCGATTACCTGTCCATTGCCCATTCTCTGTCCCCATCTGTTGTTTGGTAGCAGGTATGGAGCCATGCTCATGTTTTCAGTTCCACCTACAACCAACACTTCGGCATCTCCTGCCTTTATAGCCTGAGCTGCCAATGCAACAGTCTTCAGTCCTGATCCACAAACCTTGTTTACTGTATATGCTGTCACGTATTCTGGTATTCCAGCTCCAATTGCAACCTGTCTAGCAACATTCTGCCCTTGTCCAGCTTGGAGAACGTTCCCAAATATCACCTCATCGACCATCTCTGGTTTGACTCCAGCTCTTTCCATTGCAGCCTTAACAGCAACCTTACCAAGCTCAACCGCGCTTGTGTTCTTGAATACTCCTCCGTAACTACCTACAGGTGTTCTTACAGCACTAACTATTACAGCTTTTTTCATACTAAAACCCTCCTCATTGAAATTCTTAACCTAATAACTTGCAATTACCATGCCAATTTATGTTTAATTTTTTCTGATAAAATAGGAAATTATATGCATTAATGATTATGTTTGTTAAAATATAATCATTAATGCTCAGAAACTAGCTCCTTTTTGTCCCTCTACCCATAAAAATAACTCTTACTCTATATAATTGTAAAGTATTTCTTACATAATTGATTGTAGATTTAATGATATGTAAGTTTATCCGCACAGTATTGTATTCTCGTTTCTTGTTTTGTTCAGTTATTGTACAATATCTATTATTGTTATATTATTAACTATCTTTGATGGCGTACTTGTCCATTTTCTCATAGAGACTGGTTCTGCTTATTCCAAGAGCCTTGGATGCCTTGGACTTATTACCTTTTACATCAAGCAAGGTCCTGACAATAGCTTCCCTCTCTACCTCCTCCAGTGTTTCTCTTAAACTTCTGTTTACAAATATATCCTGGTTGCCTGTAATTCTATGTGGTAGATGCTTTGGAAGTATTCTTCTCTCATCTCCCAGGAAGTTGATTGCCCTTTCAAGTACATTCTCCAGCTCTCTGATGTTTCCTGGCCAACCATACCCCTTTAGCATTTCAAGGGATTCAGATGATATTCCGTCAACATACCTATTTTCCCTGATGCTTATCTTTTCAATAAGGTACTCGGAAAGTAACTGGATGTCATCCTTCCTCTGGTTTAGAGAGGGAATCCTTAAACTGACAACATTTAATCTGTAGTAAAGGTCCAGCCTAAATGTACCATCATTCACCATGCTCTCAAGATCCTTATTTGTTGCAGCAATAACCCTAACATCAACCTTCTCGGATGTATTGGAACCTATCCTTTCAATTTCTCTTTCCTGAAGAACTCTAAGAAGCTTCACCTGCATGTTCATGGGAAGATCTGCTATCTCATCCAAAAAAATCGTTCCTCCATCAGCGGCCTTGAACTTGCCGATTTTTCCACCCTTTTTGGCTCCTGTAAAAGCTCCCTCCTCGTAGCCAAATAACTCTGATTCAAGAAGCTCATATGGTATAGCACCACAGTTAACCTTGATGAATGGAGCATCCATCCTCTTGCTGTTGTTGTGTATGGCGTGAGCAAACAATTCCTTACCGGTTCCAGATTCCCCCAGTATTAGTACATTGGAATTTGTTGAGGCTATGTTTCTGGTAAGTTCCTTAATCCTCTTTATTTCAATGTTTTCACCTATTATACTATCTAAGGCATATTCTGCCTTGTTGGCCTTCTTGAACTCGTCACGGTAAAGATTCAATTCCTTTTCAATATTGTTGATCTTCATGTATAGGTTGTTAAGTTCATCTACATCCCGAAATAGAATCTTTCCAATTGCTCCCACTACCTTTCCCTTGGCGTATACAGGAATCCTTGTGGCGATTATCTTCTTTCCCTTAACAATCTGAATTTGTGCTATCTCGGCCTTCCCAGTCTTAAGTACAACATCAAGCCTGGTATTATCAACAACATTCACTACATTAAGTCCTATAAGGTCCTCCTTTTTTCTGTTCAAAAACTCTGCATAGCTTTCACTTATCATCTCGATTATGCCTTCGCTGTTGACGTAGATGAAGGATTCGTTGGATGAATCAAGCACTGTTCTTAGAAGGGAGGAGGCTTGTACCTCATAATCAAAGGCTTTGAGTTCCTCCTTGTGCTTGCTAAGGGGATTGAACTCAACAAATATTCCTTTAAAATCTTGCGCTTCAAACAATCCAGTATAGAGAAGAAGTTCTTTTCCCTTGTATTTCATAAGATTCCTGGACACTTCTCCACCATTGATGTGCTCGTGTATCCTAAGCTCAGAAAGTATGTCAGTGATTATATCCTCTGCATCATTATCACTCTCTGTTTCCAGCAGCTCCCTTCCCTTGCTGTTTATCAGGAAAAGATTGTAATCCTCATCAAGAATTATAAAACCCGAATCGTATATGTTTATTATATCTTCAACTGAAATCATGTTGTTTGACATCCTAACACCCCATTAATATTCCGACTGTCTTAATTATATCATTAGTGTCAATTTTTTGAACACAAAAAACTGCTACAAAAAAAGACCCTGTTGAATAATCAACAGAGCCTTTGCTAAGTATATAGACTGGCGACTTCCTACTCTCCCAGGTCGTTACCAACCAAGTACCATCGGCGTTAAGAGGCTTAACTTCTGTGTTCGGTATGGGTACA
>Ga0334893_1002170_pt1 | contig 15585 bp, 17 predicted proteins | sample GraSluR3_MG_5_FD_207218 | JGI IMG/M metagenome (GOLD analysis project Ga0334893, IMG submission 207218) | Sludge microbial communities from methane-producing bioreactor in Wageningen University, Netherlands - Granular Sludge_09_05-R3 | ecosystem: Engineered > Bioreactor > Anaerobic >...
TTTAGAATATTCTTCTAAATGTATGGACCAAAAATTAAGAAGAATTATCCAAGGACAAATTAATGACTTTATGTTAGGTGAAACAAAAAGCCTTCCACCTTTAGCATTTGCACACTTTGAAAAATTAAATCAAAAACAAGCATTAAGTTTAGTAGACATAATCACAAACGAATTCAAAATAAAAAAAATTGAAATAACAAATACAAATTAATTCTTTTTCAAAAAGATTTTATAATTCTATTACCATTTACCTACTTTTAATCCAATACGATGTTGTAAAACATTATTTCTCCACCAAGCAATTAAAACAAGAATACCTCCAAAAATAAATCCATAACCAATTAACCAAGTCCAAGCTAAACCTTCAATCCAATTAAACCAATCTAAAAATATAATGGTAGAGAATCTAAGACTTAAAATTCCAAAGATAATTAATAGAATTCCTGTAATTATTTGAGATGGTGCTTTAATTCTTCTTTTTTTCTTAGAAAATTTTATTCTTCTAAGAAACATTATTACAATTGTAAATATTATTGAAAAAATTCCAATTGAAATAAATAAATTAAATTTAACATCTATAATAATATTTAATATCTTTTCTAAAAAGAAGTCAATTAAACCATAAGTTATTGTATAAATTAAACCCCAAAGAACTATTCCTGATAGATTTAATTCACGTTTTTTTGTTGCAGAATAAATAACTCTTGATATTAATACTAATAAATAACCCATTATAATATAAAATCCTATTTTATTCTGATAGATTTTAGTATCTTGAAATAATATTGAAAGTAAACTTATTGATATAAAATAAATTAAAAACCAAAATAAAAATTTCTTAAAATAATATAAAGATTGATTTTGATTCTTGTGAAAATTTGGTTTAATGTTTGTTTTTTTAGAATTATTATCTTTATTATTTTTATAATAATGTCTTGACTTTTTATAGGTCATACATTTAATTAAGAATTATTATTTAAATATCTTTTCAAAAAATAATATAAACATACCCACAGAGTTAAAATGAGCCTACGGAGATTTGAACTCCGGGCCTCCGGCTTTCTTAGAGTCTAAGAAAAATCCTATATCTATTGATATGAACTCATATAAGACCGGCGCTCTAACCTGGCTGAGCTATAGGCTCTTATTTAACTTAAATAATAAATTAAAGCACCTTTTAAAAGATTTTGTAAACTAACTAAAAACTTATAAATGAAAAGCTTAAACAACTAACATGGTAATAAACACTTATAGATATAATATTCAAAGATACAAAAAATGGATTAAAGATTATTCTATCTTAAATAAAGAAATAAATGAAAATAATTTTATTAGTCAATTAAAAGCAGATTATTATAGAATACAAATTAGAGAATTAAAAAGAGTTTATTCAAAAGATTATCAATCTAAAAAATTAAATCTCTTAGAATTAATAGTTTGTTCAAAAGAATTAATACCCCAAAAGAAAGTTTTATAATTTTATTTAGATTTTTTTAATTCTTCTTGAAATTTTTTAACTTCATCTTCTTTTATTTCTGGAAAAAATTGAATAATATAATTTACATTATTAAATCCACAATCATTACAATAATCTTTAACATTGTGATTTAAAGCATTATAACCGGATAAAATATTTGTACTACCACATTTTGGACAGATTTTAATCATTTTTTATTTTTTAGAAATCATCGTCATCATCTTTAAGTTCTTCTTTTTCTTTTGCTTTCTTTTTTTGCATTTCGTCAATTCTTTTTAATGCTTTTCTAACATTAGCATTTAATTGAACCATAGAATCATCTAATTGAGCTTTATTTTTTGTTCCAGTACAAACAAGTTTTCCATTACTAAATAATAAAAATGTAGCATTAGGCTCATCTAATTTATACACTAAACCTGGAAATTGTTCTGGTTCATATTCTGTATTTTCAAGTTCCAAAGATAAAGTATTCAAATTCAAATCCAAGTCAATTGCACCACTAGCAACAATATTTTGAACAGTAATTTTAGGAGTAATAGTAACATTAACACCAATCTTCTTTAATTGCTTAATAACTTGTTGAACAACTTCTTTTACTTGAGCAATAGATTTTGTACCAGTACAAACCAAATTACCACTACTAAACACCAAAACAGCACTCTTAGGCTCCTTAATTCTCAAAACAAGCCCAGGAAAAGTTTCAGGATTATATTCAGTATTAGGTTGAGTTCTCGCAAGCTTAGTCAAACTCACTTCCTTCTCCAAAGAAGTAGTAGCAACAATATTTTGAACACGAAGAGTAGTATCCTTTTTTTCACTCTTTTTTGACACAACCATAATAAATAACATAGATTTTACTTTATAAAGGTTTTGGGAAATATAACACAGTCCGATAAATATCTTTTTGTCCGACAAGTTATTATGTCTGTCCGAAAACTGTCTGAAAAAAATTAAGGTGCACAACCTTGATAATAAATACTATGAGATAATTCTTCTCCAGTTACTTCATTAAAAAGGTCAACACATCCATTTGTTAAATTTACCTCGGCATTAAATAATTTACAAATTCCTTCGTTGTCTTTCTTGTAATTATCTGCCTGAATTTTATAATAACCTCCGAAGATAATTCCTCCAATAATTAATCCTATTATCAAACCAATGATTAAAAACTTATATTTTTCTTTCATTTTTCTATCCAGTACAGGTGAGTGAAAACCAGTTTAAATACGTATCGCTTACGTGTACTGTATGAGAGCTAGATACATAAACGTTTCAATTCCAGAGGAATTGGCTAAGAAGGTTGATGAGTTTATCAAAGATTCTAAGCTCGGTTATCGCTCTAGAGCTGAAGTAGTTATTGAAGCTTTGAGAAGATTAATGAATAACAAAAATTAGATTAATGATTTAAGTTTTTCTCTTCTAAATCTCTGAATTGACTTTAAATCTAATTTAGAAACATTTCTTTTTTCTTTTTCTATTTTGGATAATGGCTTGAAACCTTCTTTTATATATAACCGAAGATTTTGATTCTCTATTGTTAATTGTTGCATATTGAATATATCTCCAAATTTCTTTCCTTTATCTAGATTTAACAAAAGTTCTTTGTTAATAATATTATCCTCTGGAAGTTTAAATGGGAGTGATTTTGTTTCAAGACGATAGTATCCATAATCGTCTTTATTAAATAATCTTATTCTATTTAATTTCATTTTTTCTATAACTCTCGGGTCTGTAATTTTCTTTCCTCCTCCCCCAGCTCCCAAATGTATTCTACCAACACAGTCTAATCCAGCACCGCCCGTGAGAATATCCTTTGCTCCAATAACAGGGTTTCCATTACTGAATCTTCCAGAAGAACCATTTATTGAATAAAAAAATGTTTTTTGATATTCTAAACCGCTTCTTTTTAATTCGGATAAAATAGCGTGCATTAAGGGAGTGTCTATTAATCGGTTAAATGTCGCAGTATTCAAATCTAAATAAAAATGATTTACCCCATTATTATAATAAAAAGCTATTAATTTTGAGATATTCTGTGCACCTATATTAATTGGAATAACTCCTAAGATGTCTTTATGATTCCAATCATTTAATAGTCCAATATATTTTTCTAAAAAAGAAAAAAATTCTTTTAATCTATCTTCAGAGACCCTTATTTTTGTTTCCGTAATTGGGGTTCCATCCCTTTTTACTCTAGTAATATCCTCCTTAAAAATATCTGGAAATGCAGGAATTGGTGTAGCATCAGAAGAACTATAAGACACATTTATCAACGCCTTCATTTCGTCATCATTTGGATATTCTTTACCTTGGAATCTTATAAATAAAAATTTAACTGCTGACTCCTTAATAGAATCTTTCCATAATTTAATCTTTCGTTCTTCGTCTGCATTTCTTTCAGGATATTCTTTAAACAACTTTAGCTTTTCTCTGCTATAATTAAGATATATCTCTGCTACATCTGTGCTTAAATTCCCAAAATCAATTTTGCTTTCATAATATTTTTTTGCATCTAATGCTTGCAAGGGGACCTCTAGTTTTTTCCCATTTATACTAAACTTACCAAATCTAAATGCCGAATCTTCAGCAACACTTGCATCACCAATTATTTTATTACCCATTCGTATCCCAACTCCTTAAAATTTATTCGAAAGTTAGATTTATCTATCTTTCTACAAATATCTTTAAGCTTGCTTAAGTCAATAAATTTGTTTTTGTATAGTTCAAGGGTTAATCCGAAGGCGCCCATAAGATTTAGATTTAATTTCGTTGCGACATTTCTTCCCAAAAATTCATCAATTATAACTCCACAATCTTTTCTTTTTGTTTCATAGGCTAAAGAAATTACTGTCAGCTCTCCATCGTCTAGCATTGGAAATCTTTTTTGAAAAAGTTTAAAGCAATCCTCGGAGCAATTATCACATATATTAATTACACCTTTGCTGACTAATTCCTCTAAGTTGTCCCTTGCTTTTTTGGAGATAATCTCTTTATTAACTCTCTCTGGAACCATTAAATCTTTATCTAATTTTGAAAATAAATTAATCAGACTAGGTTCTTCTATTTCTTCTAACAATAAGATTAACGGGGAAGCATTAAATATTTTCATTGTTAAATTCCGGTGCTAATCTTTACTCCCCTTTTATTCAATTCTTTAATAAATTCTTCAATCTTGAGACCAGAAATCTCAGAGGATTTAACTAAGCTTAATTTTTCTTTCTTGTATAGGGAAATAGAATACTCAAGTAGCCTCCTTTTAACATTCTCAAGTTCTACAGATTGGGTAGTCATATCTTTATTAGTTTGATAGATGAAAGCCAATAATTCCATTTTCGAAAGGTCATTTAAAAAATCTTTAATTTCTTTATAGAAATTAAGATTTTTATTAGAAAATTCCTTTTTTAATAACTTCGCAACTTTTTCTCCTTCTGAAGTTAATCTTATTTCACTATTTCCAATTATCTCAATTAAGCTTTCTTCTTCTAAGTTTTCTAAGGCATCTTCTGCTTCATAGCTATGAGGTCCATAATTATGAGGTTTAAATTCAATTTCTTCCTGAATTTGCTCATCTAATTTTGAAATTAAAAATACTTCTTTTTGAAACCAAGTTTTGCCCTTAATTGGAGTTCCATCTACGAAAAGTAACATTAAAATTACTTTTTGAATTCTCGATAGGTATTGAATATATGATTCATCCATTTCTCTTTACTTCCTTAAGTATAAATACGGTCTCTTTGGTTATAGGTTTATCGTCATCCCTTACTAATGGAACTAATTCTAAATGAACTTCTTCGTTCCATTCTTTTATATCTGCCACCCATTTCGGCACAGTTATTCTTATTTGAGCCATTTTATCCTATAATAGGATATTAAAGGATATTATAAATCTTTTGATTATCAACTATATTTACCAATAATTGTCAAATTATATACTAAGCACTTAAGCAACAATTCAATATCTTGAGCTAAATCAGTTTTGGCCCTTAACCAATTCTGTTGCTTTCTTTTAATTGCTGAAAAGATTCCCTCAACTAAAACTCTATATCTGTAACCTTCGTGCCAAGCCTCAGGGTGTTCTTTCCACATCTTAACTCTTTCTTGCCACAAATCACTTTTCCCTCTTTTGGTCCCACAATTTCTCTTAAAATTAATAAAAGTGTCTAATATCCCAAGTTCTTTACAAAGCGCATAGGTTTCTTTACTAATATATCCTGCGTCGGCTAAAACCGATGTTAAATTGAATCCTGACTTTGCAACTTTTTCAATAATTTCTCTTCCAACTGGGCTATCATGAACTTGTCCAGCAGTTGTCATCGCATAACAAATTATTCTACTATTTTTTAAACATCCTATATGTAATTTTCTGGTATGCTTAAAATTAGCATTGGTCTTATCGTGAACAACATTATGTCCTCCAACATACATCTTTGTAGATAACCAAGTACTATCTAAAATTAAGGTGTTTTCATTATCATTAAAAAATAATGCAGAAAGAGTAATTAATTTTTCTAGAAGTAATTTTGTATTCAAATCATTAGCATAATCATTTAAGGTACTTCTAGGAATAATTTTTCTAATTAGTTTTTTATCAAATAAATCCTGTAAATCTGATTGGGTTCTTCGATAAGACATACTATTAAAAGCCATTACTAATAATGACATTAGTATTGTCCTCATATCCGACTTTGGTCTTCCTGTTATTTGCAATATATCAAAATTTAAGGGTTCAATAAAACTTATCAAACTTTCAATAAACTTTCTTTTTTCACTCTCGAGTGTGTGTGAATTTCTTCTCAAACTAACAACTGAACTTCCGAATAATGCTTTATTATATTGATGGAGTTTTAACTGTTGTTCCATAAAAGTAGGTACCTAACTATTGTTTATATATCTTTCGGTACCTAAAAGGTAACACAAATCTTTAAAAACTTTTGGTACCTAAACAAATTATGCCTAAGGTACAAAAGCAAGTTTCAAGAAAAGTGGGTGATAAAGAATACGCTAAGTATGTAGTTGTCATCCCGAATGAAGAGTTAGAAAGACAGGGTATCAAGCCTGGCGACCACGTAAAAATCGTTTTGAAAAAAATAAACCCTTCCCCATCAGATAAAAGAGAAAGGGGCGATATCGATGTTAAGGTTAAAAAAATTAAGAAGAAACGTACTTCTAAGTAAGTTCATCTCCCTTATTTCTAGAATAAGAGTTCATTAGGCACTTTGCTAATTAATTAACAAATGCAAATACGTTCAAATTTAGTTAAAGGAGTGTTCGGACATTTAACGGACAGAATTAAGTTTTCGGACTGTGTCGGGAAATATGAGAGAGGAATTATAATTAAAATTTAGAATCTTCGGAAAAAATCAAGGAGAATATAAAAAAGAGAATAGGAATCCAAGCGTTCCTTAAATAAGCCATACTGAGGATTTAGAATATAATTAACAATATCAAAAATAAATAATATATAACTTTTATTCTAGAAATTTATCCAAGAGTAAAAAAATAGGATAAGTTTTTAAGTTTTAAAGTGTTTAAAAAATTGATGGTTAGTGATAGTGAAAAAAGGATTTCTGAAAACAATTCACACTTAGAAAAACAATTATGGAAAGCAGCTGATAAATTAAGAAGTAATATGGATGCTGCTGAGTATAAGCATACAGTTTTAGGTTTAATATTTCTAAAATACATTTCTGATAAATTCAAAACAGTATATGATGAAATTTCAAAAGAAGAATATGCCGATCCTGAAGACCCTGAGGAATATAAGGCTAAAAATGCTTTTTGGGTTTCTCCTAGTGCAAGATGGGATAAGATTCAAAGTCAAGCTAAACTTCCTGAAATAGGAAAAATAATAGATAATGCAATGGATTTAATTGAAAGTGAAAATCCTAAATTAAAAGGAGTTCTTCCTAAAGATTATAATCGTCCTGCATTAGATAAAAGAAGATTAGGAGAATTAGTTGATTTAATTGGTTCAATTTCTATGCATGGAGCAAATGAATTAGATATGCTTGGAAGAGTATATGAATATTTCTTAGGACAATTTGCAGATGCAGAAGGAAAAAAAGGAGGAGAATTCTATACTCCTGAAAGTATTGTTAAAACTTTAGTTTATATGCTTAGACCCTATAAAGGAAGAGTTTACGATCCATGTTGTGGTAGTTCTGGAATGTTTGTTCAATCTGAAAAATTTATTTTAGCACATCAAGGAAAAATTGATGATTTATCTATTTACGGACAAGAAAGTAATCCTACAACCTATAAATTATCTGTAATGAATTTAGCAATTAGAGGTATTGAAGGAAATATCAAACTTGGAGATAGTTTTCACGAAGATGGACATAAAGATTTGAAAGCAGATTTTATTATTGCAAATCCGCCTTTTAATATTTCAGATTGGGGAGGAGAACATTTAACAGATGATGCTCGTTGGAAATATGGAGTTCCTCCAACTGGAAATGCAAACTATGCATGGATTCAACACATGCTTTATCATTTATCTCCTAATGGTGTTATGGGTACTGTTCTTGCTAATGGTTCAATGTCGTCAAATACATCTTCTGAAGGAGAAATTAGACGAAAATTAATTGAAGCTGATTTGATTGATTGCATGGTTGCTTTACCATCACAATTATTTTTTAACACAATGATTCCTGCTTGTCTTTGGTTTTTGCGAAGAGATAAAAAAGTTCGTAAAGGAGAAGTTTTATTTATTGATGCTCGTAATATGGGAGAAATGATTAGTCGTCGTAATAGAGCACTAACTGAAGATGAAATTGTAAAGATTGCAGACACATATCATGCTTGGAGGGGAGAAAAACCTGAAAATTCTGAATTTGGAGCTTATGAAGATGCTCCAGGATTTTGTAAAAGTGCAACTTTAGCTGAAATTGAAAAGCAAGGTTTTGTTTTAACACCTGGAAGATATGTTGGTATTCCTGATGAAGAAGATGACGGTATTCCTTTTGAAGATAAAATGAATGAACTAACTTCACAACTTGCAGAGCAAATGAAAGAAGGAGTAAAGCTTGACGAAGAAATAAAAAAGAATCTTGAGAGCATAGGATTTAAGGTAGAGTGAAGAATGGAAAATATAAATGCTTCAATACATGATTTTTCTTTAGTTAAAGGAAAGGTTGATAAAATTAAAAATGAATTAAATCTTAAAAAGAGCTCTGATGCATTTTATCATTTCATTTTAGACCTTTTTTTGAATTTGCAAGAAGATGAAATTAATGAATCAATTACTGATAAATCTTATTTACAAGATAATCTTAAAACATCCTCAAATCATGACAGGGGATTAGATGCAATATATATTGAAAAAAACAAAGAAAAAAAATATACTGTGCATTTATTTAATTTTAAATATACTGAAAAATTTGAAAAAACTAATGGGTTTTTCCCATCATCTGAGATCGATATAGTATTTTCAATATTACATAGTTTTTTTTCAAAAAATAATAGTTTGAAATCATCAGTTAATGAAAAAATATTTGATAAATTCAACGAAATTTATAGATTATATGATGAAGGATTCGAAATAAAATATAAATTATATTTTGTATCTAACATCTATAAAGGTCTTGAAAAGAATGAAGAGAAAAGATTTTTAGAAGGTTTAAATAATTTTAGCCATTTAGAATTTGAATATATTTTATTAGAAAACATAATTAAACTTTTATTAAATAAAAATAAAATTAATGTTAATGCAAAAATTAGACTGATTGATGATAAGTTCTTTGAAACGGGAACTGGCAATGTTAATGCTTTAATAGCACAAGTTGATATAAGGGAGTTGTTTAAATGTATTATTGATGAAGAATCAAGTAGATTAAATGTAACAAATAATAATTATGATTTTTTATTACAATCTAAAATTTTACCAGACTCTTTTGAAAATAATGTTCGTCTTTATTTGAAACAAAAAACTAATATAAATAGAAACATAAAAAATACTGCACTTGATGAAGAAGATAATAAAAATATATTCTATTATAATAATGGAATAACAATTACTTGTTCTGATTTTTCTTATTCTTCAATGAGAAGCCCAATTTTAGATTTAACTAATTTACAAATAGTTAATGGTGGTCAAACAATAAGATCTTTATTTGAAGCATTTCAAGAAAATCAAAGAATATTTAAAAAAGTAGATATTTTATGTAAGATTTATAAAACTCAAAATAAAGAATTATCTGTAAAGATTTCTGAATATACAAATAGTCAAAATCCAGTAATAAGTAGAGACATTAGGTCTATTGATTTAAAACAAATTAAATTAGAAGAAGATTTTAAAACATTAGGTTATTATTATGAAAGAAAGAAAAATCAACACGAAGACAAAGAAAAATCATTAAGAATAGATTCGGAAAAAGCAGGTCAAGTTATATTAGCATATTATTGTGAAAATCCTGCTTTTGCAAAAAATAGAAAATCTGTAATATTCGGTGATGAATATGAAAATGTTTTTCCTGAGAGCATATTGGCAAAAGAAATTTTGTTTGTTTTAAAATTATTTGAAAAAATTGAATTTAAGAAGAAAGAAACATTAGCTCTTATTTCTAATGAGACATTAAAATATGATGAATTTAGTTTTATTAATTATGCATCATATTATGCTTTATTCTTTTTTAAAAAAATAGCTGAATTTGCAAAAATTAAGGAAGAAATTAGTAATTTAGATTTAATCTTTAATAATTATGAAAATGTAATTAAAATCATTAAATATCTTATACAAAAAGAAAAGGAACGTTTAGGTGATAAATATAATGATGGTTATTATTTCAAATCAAATAGATTAAAAACTGATTATATTAAAAATGAATCAGAATTAAAAAAAATATTTTTGGATGAAAATGAACTCAAAACTTAAATTCAAACAGACTGAGATAGGACTTATTCCTGAAGACTGGGAAGTTGATAAAATAGGAAATGTTGCTAAGTTTCAATATGGTTTGGGTGAAAGTGCAGAAAAAGAAGGAGATTATGTTTACCTTCGTATAACTGACATATCACAAGACAACACTTTAAACAAAACAGGATTAATGTATATTAATAAAAATAAAGTTAAAGAAAATTATATATTAAGTAAGGGAGATGTATTAGTAGCAAGAACTGGAGCTACTTTTGGAAAAACTTTAATATTTAATGAAGATTTTAAAGCAACTTATGGTGGTTTTTTAATAAAATTTTTGTTTGATAAAAATTTAATAAATAGTAGATTTTTCTTTCATTATACAAGAAGTAATAATTATTGGCATCAAGCTAATAATCTTGTGAATGGAGGTGCACAACCGCAATTTAATGCAAATACAATATCAGAACTTTATATTCCAATTCCTCCAATCCAAGAACAATCAGTTATTGCAAAAATTCTTTCAGATCTTGACTCAAAAATAGAACTTCTTCAAAAACAAAACGAAACATTAGAAAAAATAGGACAAGCAATCTTTAAACAGTGGTTTGTTGATTTTGAATTTCCAAATGAAGAAAGCAATCCTTACAAATCATCAGGCGGAAAGATGGTTGAAAGTGAATTAGGAGAGATTCCAAAAGGTTGGAGTGTTGGGAAATTATGTAATATTTTTAAAATAGTTTATGGGAAAAATCTTCCAACTGATAAACTTAAAGAAGATGGGTTTCCGGTCTTTGGAGGAAATGGTTTAATCGGTTTTTTTGATAAATATATATATGATAAACCTCAAGTTATTATTGCATGTAGGGGGGCCGCATCAGGAAAAATCAATTTTACCTTGCCTAATAGCTTTGTGACTAATAATTCTTTGATAATTGAAAATGATAATTCTAAAGTTAAGTTTAATTACCTAAAACATTATTCTTTAAATTCAATTAATTTTGAAGATTATGTGACAGGATCAGCTCAACCACAAATAACTATTGAAAATTTAAGAAGTATTGACATTATGATACCTGAATTAAATATTTTAAATCTGTTTGATAAAATCTTAGATATAAATGAAAAGAAAATATTATTAAATCAAAAAGAAATTAAAAATCTTCAAAAAACAAGAGATCTTCTTCTTCCTAAACTTATGACTGGAAAAATAAGAGTTCCTTTGGAGGTTCAAAAATGAGTAACAAAATATTTCAAGAAACTTTGGAATACGAAAAATTACTTCAAAAACTTTTATCAAAAGAGTACAAATTAGAACCCTTAAAAAAATATGATAACATATCATATAGACCAGATTTTATAGTTTCAAGAAGAGAATACAATGTAAAAAAAACATTCTTAGTCGAATTAAAAGTTCAAAATATTATTACTGACAAAGTCTTTTTTCAAATTTTATATTATTTAAGTAAATCAAAAATTGATAAAGGATATCTTGCAATACCCGCAAATAAAACTATAAAAGAAAATGTATTGAATAAATTATTATCTAATAATATAGGGATAATAAAAATACATTCAAATAAATTAGAATTTATTGAACCCAAAGCGAAAAAACCTCTTTCAGAAAAAGATTTAAAAAAATTTGAAGAATTTGAAGAAAAAACAAAAATTACAGAGAAAATAGATGAAACTAAAGACCAATTAAATGATTTAAACAAGAATTTATGGGTTTATATTGTTGCAGGAGGTTTGTTATTTTACTCAACTACCAATTTATTAGATTTTTACTTTGAAAAACCTCTTTATTTATGGATTTGTTTAATTGTTTCAGCAATATTTATAATAATTTCATATAAATTAATATCCAGAGGAATCACAAAATGACATTACTAACTGAAGCAGATATTGAAAATATAACTCTAGAAATACTAGAAGAATTAGGTTATAAAATAGTTCATGGTCCTGATATTGCTCCTGATTCTGAAAATCCTTTGAGATCTAAATGGGATGATGTAATCTTAGAACAAGATTTAAGACAAGCAATAGAAAACTTAAATCCTAAACTTCCAAGTGATGCAGTTGATGAAACTATTAAAAAAATAAGAAGATTAAATACTAAAAACCAAATAAAGAATAATGAACAGTTTCACACTTTCTTAATTGAAGGAGTGCCTTTAGAATATAGAGCAAAGAATGGAAAAATCACATCAGACAATATCAAACTAATTGATTTTAAAAATCCAAAGAACAATGAATTCAAAGCAATAAATCAATTTGCAATTATTGAAAACAATAAACACAGAAGACCAGACATTTTAATCTTCATTAATGGACTACCGCTAGTCATTACAGAACTTAAAAATTCTACTTACGAACATACTGATTTAACATCAGCTTACAAACAAATTCAAACATACAAAGAAGAAATTCCAACTATTTTCAATTACAATGAATTAATAATTTTATCAGATGGAACTTTTGCCGAAGTTGGAACATTAACTGCAACAAAAGAATGGTTTTTGCCATGGAAAACAATAGATGGAAATTCTAAAGCTCCAAAAACCATGCCACAAATAGAAGTAATGCTTCAAGGTATGTTTAATAAAAATATACTCTTGGATATAATTAAAAATTTTATAACATATCAATCAAGTAAAACTAAAACAATCAAACTTTTAGCAGGATATCATCAATATCATGCTGCAAATAAAGCAATTAAAACAACAATAAAAGCAGTTCAAAAATCTAAAAAAGCAGGTATTATTTGGCATACTCAAGGTAGTGGAAAATCTTTAACCTTAGCATTTTATGCCGGTAAATTACAAGTAGAAGAAGAACTAAATAATCCAACATTAATTATTTTAACAGATAGAAATGATTTAGATGACCAATTATTTCAAACATTCTCAAATATAACTTGCTTAAGAGAAAAACCAAAACAAGCAAATACTAAAGATGAATTAAAAGAACTTCTTACAAGGGCTTCGGGAGGAATTATTTTTACAACTATTCAAAAATTCCAAGAAGTAAAAGAGCCAATATCCAAAAGACCTAATATTATCATTGCAGCTGATGAAGCACATAGAACTCAATATGGTTTTAAAGCAAAAATCAAAGAAGGAGTTACAAAATATGGATTTGCAAAGTATATAAGGGATGCTCTTCCTAATGCGAGTTTCATAGGATTTACAGGAACTCCTATTGACTTTGAAGATAAATCTACAAAAGCAGTATTTGGAGATTATATTGATGTTTATGACATTGAACAATCTGTTAATGATGGAAGAACTGTAAGAATTTATTATGAATCACGACTTGCAGAATTAAAAATAAATAAAATAACTGATATTGATCATGACTTTGAAGAACTAACTGAAGACGAAGAAGACAAACAAAATCTAAAATCAAAATGGGCACAGCTTGAAAAAATAGTAGGGAGTGAACCAAGAATAAAACTTATTGCAAAAGATATAGTAAATCATTTTGAAAAAAGATTAGACACAATAAAAGGAAAAGCAATGATTGTATGTATGTCTAGAAGAATTTGTGTTGAACTTCATAATGAAATAAAAAGAATCAGACCAAGTTGGTATAATAAAGATGATGATAAAGGATTCATGAAAGTTGTAATGACTGGCTCTGCAACTGATGGTCCTGATTGGCAAGAACATATAAGAGATAAACGAAGAAGAAAAGAAATCGGAGAAACTTTCAAAGATCCTGAATCTGAATTTAAACTTGCAATAGTAAGAGATATGTGGCTTACTGGTTTTGATTGTCCTTCAATGCATACTTTATATATTGATAAACCAATGAAAGGACATGGCTTAATGCAAGCAATCGCAAGAGTAAATAGAGTTTACAAAGATAAACAAGGTGGTTTGATAGTTGATTATTTAGGAATTGCTCAAGAATTAAAAAAAGCATTATCAAATTATACAGAATCTGGCGGAGCAGGAAAACCAACAGTAGACCAATCTGAAGCAATTGCAGTAATGATTGAAAAACATGAAATTGTAAGTCAAATGTTTCATGGATTTAATTATAAAAAATTCTTCGCATCAACTCCAAGAGAGAGAATGAATATCATTTCTGCTTCAATGGAACATATTCTTAGTTTAAAAGATGGAAAGAAAAGATATGTGCGAGAAGTAACTGCTTTAACAAAAGCATTTTCTTTATCAGTTCCAAGCAAAGAATCTGAAGAATTAAGAGATGAAATCGGGTTTTTCCAAGCAATTAAAGCTTCAATAATAAAAAACACAGAAACTACAACTTCAAAGAAAAGTAAAGAAGAAATGGACTCTGCAATAAATCAGATAGTTTCTAAAGCCCTTTCAAGTGATGGGGTTATTGATGTTTTTGAAGTTGCAGGAATAGATAAACCAGAAATTTCAATTTTATCAGATAAATTCTTAGATGATGTAAAAGGAATGAAACATAAAAACCTTGCATTTGAAGCACTTAAAAGATTATTAGCTGACCAAATAAGAGTAAGATTTAAACAAAATAAAATAAAAAATAAAAAATTCTCTGAAATGCTAGAAGAGGTTATACGAAGATATCAAAATAGGAGTATTGATTCTGCACAAGTTATTCAAGAATTAATAGAAATTGCAAAACAAGTAAGAGAAGATAAACTAAGAGGAGAAGAATTAGGATTATCTCCTGAAGAAGAAGCATTTTATGATGCTTTAGCAGATAATGAATCAGCAATAAGAACTTTAGGAGATATTGTATTGAAAGAAATAGCAAGAAAATTAACTGAATTAGTAAGAGCAAATACTTCTATTGATTGGACTATAAGAAGTAATGTTCAATCAAAATTAAAAGTAATGATTAAAAGATTATTAAGAGAATATGGATATCCTCCTGACCAAGAAAGAATTGCAACTGATTTAGTATTAGAGCAAGCTAAATTATTTGCAGAAGATTGGTCAATAAAATAGTTTTAAACCTCCCCACTAACTTCTCTTTCTTTTCTCTTCCACTCACTCTCCAACTTCTTTTTCTATCTCATTTATTGTTGCTACATCTGTTATGCTTCTGTCTGGTCTTAGGTTTTTTATTCTAGGAAATCGTAATGCATATCCTGATGAGTAACTTGGGGATTGTTGGATGTTTTGGTATTGGATTGTAACTATTATTTCTGGTTTTACTTGAATGTGTTTTCCTTGTTCTTTTGTGATTAGTGGTTTTAATAATTCTGTTAGTTCTTCAAAACTTAAATCTCCGTCTAATTTTTCTTTTATAC
>Ga0334893_1002184_pt1 | contig 15497 bp, 18 predicted proteins | sample GraSluR3_MG_5_FD_207218 | JGI IMG/M metagenome (GOLD analysis project Ga0334893, IMG submission 207218) | Sludge microbial communities from methane-producing bioreactor in Wageningen University, Netherlands - Granular Sludge_09_05-R3 | ecosystem: Engineered > Bioreactor > Anaerobic >...
TCGACGCCCAACCCCTGATCGTCGCGGGGGCGAAGAAGACTCTCAAAACGTCCCTGTTGATCGACCTGGCGTTGTCCCTGGTGTGGCCCGCCAAGTTCCTTGGGCATTTCTGGGTCCCCGAGGCCCGGCAAGTCGGGCTGATGACCGGCGAGAGCGGCTTGGAAACGATCCGCGAGACGATCATGCGGGTGGGCGAGTCGAAGGGCATCGACGCCGCCGGCATCACAGGGCTGGTCATTACCGAGGACTTGCCCGTGTTCGGACACCTCGGCCACGTCGACGCGATGCGCCGATGGATCACCGACCATGAGCTAGCCGCCGTCGTCATCGACCCGGCGTACATGTGCTTGGGGGAGGCCGACGCGAACAGCGCCGGCAACCTGTTCATCGTCGGGCAGCGGCTCCGGTCTATCGCCACCGTCTGCCGTGAGTGCGGGGTTACGCTGGTCGTGGCCCACCACACCAAGCGCGGGGGTGTCGATCCCCACCAGCCCGCGGAACTGGAAGACATTGCGTGGGCCGGCTTTCAAGAGTTTGCTCGCCAGTGGCTCTTGCTGGCCCGCCGGGAGAAATACGAGCCGGGGACTGGATCACATCGGCTATGGCTCTCTGCGGGCGGTTCTGCGGGACACGGGGGGCAATGGGGCTTGGACATCGAGGAAGGAATCCGAAGCCGTGAGAGCGTGCGTCACTGGGACGTAGCGGTTCGTGACGTAGACGAGATCCGCGAAACAACCCAGGCCGATCGGGAAGCGGCCCGAGAAGAGAAGGCCCAAAAACGGGCAGAAGCCAAGATCGAAGACCACAAGCGCCGGATCGTCGACGCGATGATGGCCTTTCCCCAAGGCGAGTCGAAGAGCGAGATCCGCACGGCCGCCGGACTCAACACCGTGCAATTCGGCCCCGCCTTTGCCGACCTGATCCGATCGAAGGATGTTGTGACCTGTGACGTTCGCAAGAGTAATTGGAAGTCCCCCATTACAGGGTACAAGTTAGCCGATGGATGACCACTCGGACCACTCGGACGGAACCACTCGGACTGGACGTGTCCGACTGCTAGACCACTCAGTCAGACTACCCGCTATGTAATAGCGGTAGTCTGTCTGACTGAGTGGTCCCAACCAGGACCACTCGGGAAAACGACTGAAGTAGTCCGACTGCTTAGGAACTGAACCATGATCCTGTGCAAAGACTGCCGTTTCTGGGAACCGCTATCCGACAAGCCCCCGTTGTCGGGGCTCTGCCGACGGCGCGCACCCGTCCGCATCGAAAGCGATATCCGACCGAGTCCAGAGGACGAGCCGGAAGCCGGTTCCGAGTACGCCATCTGGCCGAAGACGGACGGCTCGTGTGACTGGTGCGGAGAAGCCGAACGGTATGAGGCGAGCGAATGACCCGCGGCGCTCGACGCGGCCCCCGAGCCCCCGGCCCACTGGCCCCCCGACGCCCTGGCGGCCCACGTCGCCAAGCACGGGGCCTACCCGGCCGGCGGTATTGGGCCCCCGACGCCGGAGGACACGACGGCGGCCCTCGCCCGGGCGGTCGACGTGCCCGACTGGTTCGACCTCGACCCCCCCGACGGCTGGACCTGCCCGACGTGCGGCGCCATGGCCTGGTGGGAGACGTGCGGTTCCCTCACGACGCCCCCGGTCCGGCGGTGCGTGCGATGCGACGCGGAAGGGCTTGCACGGTGCGACCAGCTGGCGGCACGGGCGTTACGATTGCGGGGCCGCAAGAAATCCAGACCGATGAAACGATACAAGCTCACCCCCCAAGGGAACTGATGGCCACACCGACCTACACCGTCACCCTCCGGCCCCTGCCCCCTCGACCAGGCGACGATCCCGACCCGGGCGCGACGCGAGCGCTCCGCCGGCTCTTGAAGTATGCGGGTCGAGTCTGCCGCCTGAAGTGCGTGCGGGTCGAGAGCGAGGACGAACACAAGAGCCCGGAGGTGACGAGGTGACCGACCGAGCCCCTGCCCCCGGCCATGCCCCCTGCTGCCTCGAGTGTCGGCAGTTCTCCCGGGCCGCTTGGTGCCAAGGCCACGTCGATCGGAGGGAACGCGGTGCCGCGCGGTAGCAGAAAAAACGCCGATGCGAAGCTGGTCGCTCTTCTGGCGTCCGGATCGACGGTCGAGACCGCCGCCAAGAGAGCGGGTATCAGCCCATCGACGGTGTTTCGCCGGCTGCGGTCGCCCGACTTCAAGGCCCGGATTGACGAGGCTAGGGCTGACCTGGTGGAGCGGACGCTGGGCCGCCTCACACGATTGTCAACCAAGGCCGCCGAGACGTTGGGCGAGTTGCTCGGTCAAGCCGATCGGGACGCGGTGCGACGGCAGGCGGCTCGGGACGTGTTGGTGTTGCTGCTTCGCCTGCGCGATCATACCGACATCGAGGAACGACTGGCCGCGATCGAAGAGAAGCTTGCCGCGTTGGAGTCTCAGCACGATGGGTGACGGACACGCACGTTTCAGCCTCGACGCGGTCACAAAAGGACAATCCATGCGAGCCAAGGGGACAAGGACCGCTTCCCAGGCCCGCAAACCCCGAGCGGTCGAACCGGCGACGTGGGCTGCTAAGAGGCAGGGCACGAGCAATCCCGCCCCGCCGGCCACGACGACGGACTGACGTTTTCACACCGTTTCACGTTTCACGTTTCTCAGAAGGATCGAACCATGACCATCCCAACCACCGAGGAAATCTCGCGTCGGGCCCGGATCGACGCCGATCTTAAGGCCGCGCTCGATGCGTGGCTCCTGGAGCGAGGCTACGCGGTCCGCCCCGAGGGGCTCGTCGAGCAAATCGTCGAGGCCCTCGAATCGAGAGCCGGGGGGCCCAAGCCGACCAGGCTGGTTGAGACCGTACAGGCGACGCCCGATCCGCGCTCCTGGAATCCCGGGGCGGCCGATAAGGGGTTCGATGAACGAACCCGGGACTGGCGAACCTGAGCGTCCTCTGTCGTCCCCTCCCGGTCCGATGACGCGGACAAGGACGGACACCGAGGGCCGGGAGGGTTTTTTCTTTGAGCATCCACGTACCACGTTTTCACCCGAAAGGTTTTTACATGCCGATGGAATTGACATTCCTCCGCGTTCCGAAAATCCGCGTCCCCGCCTGGCTGAGCGATGGCGAGCTTCGCCAACGGCTTACGGCTTGGAATGAGCGGCTTGCCGAATTGAAGGCTGCCCGGGCCAAGATCAACGAGGCATCCGCAAAGCTGAACCACAAGGCCGACACGATCGTTGGCGAAGTGGAATCCATCCGACGGCAACACGTCCAGGCCGCGCAGGCGACGCTCTGCCTGGTCGAAGAAGGTGACGTCCTGATCCGCGCGCTCCGGGCGGAGTGGGCCAAGGCCAAGGCCGACGCTCGCGACCGGCTGGCCAGAGCGAGACGGGACGTGCAGCAACGGCTGACCGGAATTGGTTTTTCCGATTTCGACGCCGTGCCCTCGCACAACCCGCTTGCCATAGCCGCGAGTCGCGTCATCGGCTCCCATCCCGACGTGGCTGCGGCCGACCGCGAGTACTTCACGGTCGCGGACAACGCGGTCGTGCCGGGCTGGGAGCGGCCGGGAGAACTTGTCGAGGCCGCCAAACGCGAGCTTGCCGACGTGGTCGGTCGCGCGGCGGCCCTGGCATGATTGGAGGCTCGCATGACCACATGGATTGACGTAATTGACCGCCACGGGCTGCGGTGGCGAATCGACCCCGCGACGATCGGGGCTGTTCGGATTCGACCCGAGCGGTACGTCGTCGTCTTCGCCGGCCTGGCGTCCATTGAGTTGAGCTGGGCCGACGCGGGGCCGATCCTTGACCACGTGGGATACCTGCCGCATAGTCGTAAGGCAGGCACCACGAGACTGCAAGAAGGAGGGAAAACGTGATGGTAGCTCCACGCGCCAACGGCCGACTCGGGAGGATTGAGGCCCGCGTCGATGCGATCGATTCTAGAACCCGCGAACGTCGCTCCGACCGGGATTGGCTCGATTGGCTCGCGTCGCACCCCACGGCGTCGACGGGCGACCTGCCCGACGCGGCCCTGGAAGCCGTCTGCCGCGACGCCTTGGGCTTGCCCGATGGCGAGCCGATCAGCGACGCCCAGCTTGGCGAGCTGGCCGGAATGAAGTGACTCCCCAGCGAGCCCCCACGGTTTAGGGTTGGCCGTGGTGCGTGGCTCCCCTGCCCGGTCGGAGTCCGGTCCGCCGGGCAGGGTTTTTTTCGTTCCGCTAGGAGACGGACCCATGCCTCCTCGATATCGTCGACTATCAGCGAGCGACAAGCGACGAATCATCCGGCTGAGGGCCGAAGGATGGACCTACCGACAGATTGCGACCATACTCGGGTGTTCACCCGCGGCCGCAAGCTACCACGCCAGGTCTGCCGGTATCCGCGGCCGCCTTCGGACGGAAATAGCCGATCCGACGCCGGCCGAGATTCGCACGCGAGCCGCCAAAATCCGCGACGGCTGGCCGGCTTACCGCCGGCGCGAGTACGAGCCCCCCGAGTGGACGCCACCGACCGTTTCGGCCCGCGAGCTGGGCATCGAGGATGATGAGCAGGTGTGACCTGCAATCATCCGGCGACCCGCAACCGGCCGGGGTCCGAGCGAGGCTGTTGCCGCGACCGTTGCGATTCTGGACTTGACGCGAGGGCGAAGACGAGTATCTTGGAGGGCGTTGAAAGGAATGAACCATGTTGCAACGAATGAAAGCGCAGGGCCTCGACCCTGGGAGGTGTGGGCGCGTCCGCAAGGCCGCCCGGGCGATTCATTCCGCCTCAACAGCGCCTCTCGGGGTCGGGGCCTTCTGTTGCGCCGACTCTACGGCGCAGGGAGGTTTCCATGCTCCCCACGTTCTGGTTCGTGGCCGTGGCCGGCGGTCTCGTCGGCTTCGCCCTCGGGGCCCTGGTCGGTGCCGTTGCCGACGCCTGGCAATGGCGTCAATGGCTCCGACGCCGCAACGCTTGGCTTGACGAGCTTCGGCGAGACCTCGACGGTGGAAAGGGGGTGCCTCGATGACCCGAGAAACCCCGAGCATCCCGCCCGACGTGCTTGCCAAGATCGTCGAGCACCGCCCACACCTGGCCACCGTGGTCGGGAACATCCCGCGAGCCCCTCGCCAATGCGAGAAGGCCCTGGCCGACGCCTACCTGATCGGCGAGACGTGGCTGACCATGCAGGAAACCTGGGATCTGGCCGCTTGCTCCGCCGGCCGTCGATACGGCGAGTCGGCCGCAGACCGAAGGGAGGTGCCTCGATGCTGATCTTGACCCGACGTGCGGGCGAGTCGATCGTGGTGACGACCTCGCAAGGCGACGTGGCGGTTACCGTGCTGGCGATCCGCGGTCACCAGGTCAAGCTCGGGATCGACGGAGCCCGGGCGATCCAGGTGGCACGGTCCGAGTTACTTACCTCCGGTCCGCTTCTCGACCTGGACAAGACGCGACGGTATCTCGACTCGAACAACGGGAGGGCCACACGATGACCAAGACCGCCATCAGCCGATGCGAGCGTTGCGGGTTGGAGCTTCACGGCGACCAGCCCGCGACCGGCGATTGCCCGCGATGCGGCGGGCCCGATCGGGAGACAACGTGGGTGACACGTTGGGTCGACCCGCCGGCCGCCCGCTACGCCGTCGACACCTCGACCGATCCGCCGACGGTGCGAGTGGGCGAGGGCGAGCTGGTCGACTTCCACGACGTTCTCGACGCCCTGGAGGCGACCGGCAAGACGGCCGTGCGGATCGTGGCCGCGACCGACCAGGCCCTCGACCGCGCCCGCCGGATCGACCGCCGACTGTACGAGCTTGGTTGGGACGTGCTGCCGTGGGAAGGGAACCGTATTTGCGGCGCTGGGCTTTGTCTGACCGCGGAAGCGGAATCGCGTCGAGACGACCCGGAAGCCTATGACGCCAGGATGCGCGACCTGATTCCCGGTTATTATCCTCCGCAGTATCCAATGATCGACGCCCAGCACGGCATTGAGTGGACCGAGGAGGACGAAGAGATCATGGACCGGATTCATGCCGAGCACCCCAGGACCGAAGAAGACCGTCAGAGGGAATTGGAGTTTCTGAGCCGCATCCGTCCCGGTACGCGAGCACCCCTGAGCGAAGCCTACCAGCGGAGACTCGATGCAGCCAGGCGAGGCGAGCATGGCCAACCAGAAGCCGACGGCCATGACCAAGGCCCGGGCGCTGACTGACCGGCCGCCTTCGGGGCATCCCAGAGCAGGGGGTTATTTGCTGGGCATTTGACGCTTTCCAGTCTCTTCGCGTGCCCACTACCCCTTGACCCCTTTTCGTCTGGTTACCCGCAAGGGAACGCAAGCAAAGAACCGGGCATCCAAGTAATTGCAAACGAATACGAAAGCCCGTAAAATACGAGTATGCCGCGAATCACGGGCTGAAAGTCAGGTTTGGCCGAATTAGGGTAAATGATCCTCACACGGTAGAAGTCGCTGGTTCGAGTCCAGTGCCGCCCACCTGTTCTAAGTCTTGATATTCCTTGCGCTTCGATGTCTTTCTGGGGACCGAGGCGGGCCGGAAGACTCGGCAGCCAAGGCGGTAGACACCGTTTCGTGGCGTGAGGAATCCAAGAGGGCCTCACTAGGATGGGGGGGCTCGATGGCCGAGCTTGCCCTGAGGTTTTCATTCTTGGCGGTCTCAAGTCGGACCGGCAGGCGATGATCCGCGCCGGGCTGCGCCGCGGCATTCTCAACGAGAGGGTGGGATCGTACGCACGGGCTCAAGCGGGTCATGCGTAACGCCGGCCGCCCGAAAGCCGCTCTCCAACGATTTGGCTGCCTCGTTGGCGGCAGTCTATAATGGGCCAGGTCGTCCGGAACCGGCATCTTGCCGATCATCAAGCATCAGGGAGCCGCAGTATGGCAAGTCGCTCATGGTGGGCTGTGCGGGCATCGAAACTGACCGCCGCGTTATTGGCGATTCGTCTGGTAGCCCTGGCCCTGCCGGCGGTCGAGGCGGGCGAGGCAGTCCTGGTCGTTCCGCCGAGTCCCGAGTCCGTCAACGCGGTCGTCCCGCTCGACGGGGCAATGCCGGAGGGCGCCGCGACGTGGCAGTTGGCCGAGTTGGGCAGCGACCTTGCGGTCCCGGCCCAAGTCGTTCCGGCATTGTCGCCAGAGGGGCTGAAGGGTAACCGACGGCTGGCGGTTGCGATTCCGCCCGCGGCGGGCGAGCGGGCGCGGCGTTTTGCGATCCGGCCGGGTCCCGCCCCAGCCGAGGGCTCGGGCTTCCGGCTCGAAGACCTCGACGACAAGTCGCTGAAGCTCTGGGACGGCGACGCGCCGCTTCTGGTCTACAACCACGGCCCGATTACCGCCGAGCACGTGCCCGAGAGCGATCCGAGGCGCACCCGGTCCTGCTATCTCCATCCGCTGTGGGGCCTGAACGGCGAGGTGCTCACCGCCGACTTTCCGCGAGATCACTATCACCACCACGGCATTTTCTGGACATGGCCCCACGTGGGCATCGAGGGCCAGGAATACGATCTCTGGGCCGATCGGGGCATTCGGCAGCAGTTCGTCGCGTGGCTCGCCCGAGAGACCGGGCCGGTCGCGGGAGTCATCGGCGTCGAGAACGGCTGGTTCGTCGGCGACCGGAAGGTGATGGTCGAGCGGGTCTGGATTCGGGCGTATCGGGCGGTCGGCGAATCGCGCGGCCTCGATCTCGAATTCGTCTGGATTCCGACCGACCGACCGGTCACGCTGTGGGGCGCGTCGGGCAAGAGCTACGGTGGTCTGACCGTGCGTTTTGCGCCGCCGTCGGCGAAAGACCCGGCCACGACGATCACGGTACCCAGCGGGCCGACGACGGGCGATCTGCCCGACACGCCGCTGGCCTGGGCCGACTTCACCTCGAGGTTCGGCGACTTTGCCGAGCGAAGCGGGGCGGCCGTGTTCGTCCATCCCGAGCATCCCGACTTCCCGCCCACTTGGCTGACGCGCCACTACGGCCCGCTGTGCATCGGCTGGCCGGGCGTCGATCCCAAGACGTTCGAGCCCGGCGAGGTGATCCGGCTCGACTACCGCGTCTGGATCCACAAGGGGTCCGTCGAGACGGCCCAGATCGAGCAGGCCTACGAGGCATACGCTCAGGGCGAAGCGATCGCGTGGGAGTAGCGACGCCGCATTCCGACGGCCGAGGTTTTATCACGACGATGTCGAATTCTGCACCAGCAAGGCGCTCTTGCGCTTGGGGAGCGGGTCGGCGCTGAGTTGGACCGCCTCGATGCACCGCCGTCGAATCACGACCACCTTGGCGTCGGGTGGCACCACCGGATGCACGGCGCTATGCACCTGGACTTCGGTCACCCCCAGGAAGCTGTCCACCGTCGCGCTGTCGCACAGCAGCGTCGAGGCCGTCGCGTGCGGGGATAAATGGAGGATGCCCGAAAGGATGTAACCCGGCAGGGTAGCGATCGCCCCATAGCGGACTTTCTCGACGTAGTTGTTGCCGCGGCGGATGGGCGCCTCGTGCTTGCCGGTAAGAACCACCATCAGGATGCGGTCCTTGCGCAGGGAAATCGCGTCGAAGCGAATCTCCGACGGATCGGGCCCCAGGGTCCTGGCTGTCACGTCGCGCAGTTCGAGCTGATCGGTTCTCCCGTCGATCAAAACGTCGGCCACGCGGTACCCGCGCGTGGCCATCTGCCCACGATAGCAGAGTTGAGGCGTGATCACGCAGACCGAAGTCATGTCTTGCTGAATCGACATAACCGTTCTCAGCGGAGTATTCGTGGCGATCGCCACAGCGCGTCGGAGACGAGGCCGGTTCATTCCAAGCATAGCCCATTGGTCGCCGCCGTGGCGCGTCGCTTGGCAATCGTTTCGATGGAATGGTGCTTCGAGAACAACACGGCGAGCCGTGCGCGGCCGGCGCTTGCCGCCACGAAGATCTCGCCCGACTGGCCCGCGCCGACTCGCGTCGGGTAAGATGCGTTTCCCGGCGGCTTGCGAGCGTGCCGAAGTGTTGCGGCCACGTTGAGACCGCCGGAACGCGTTTCCAACAAGAATACTCGCCGCGATCGTCTTGCCTCGTCGAAAAAGGACCCGCCATGACCACGCACCGCTTTCGCCGATTCGCGATCGTTTTCGTCGTCGCCCTTGCCGCCGTCGGTGCCACGACCCGACGCGCCCGGGCCCTCACCGCCGAGGTCAGGGATCTTCACGGTTCGCCCACGCTGTTCGTCGACGGCGAGCCCGCGGCGCCGCTGATCTTCTTCGGCTGGGCCCTGGGCGGCCGGACCTACACCTTCACGCTCGACACCGAGTGGAAGACCTACGGCTTCACGTTTACCGCGCCGGAGGACAACGAGGGCAACTTCGGCGTCCATATCCGCCTCGGTGGGAGCGGGCCCGGCACCGTGTGGATCGACGACGTGCGCGTCTGCGAAGCCGACGCGCAGGATGCCCCTTCGGCCAACCTGCTCCGCTTTGGCGGCTGGGAAGGGAGCAAGGCCGAGGTGGGGGAGGCATGGCGTGTGTTCACCGACAAGAAGAACTACGGCTCCGAGGCCGAGTGGGACGTGGTCGACGACGAGGCGGTTGAGGGGACTCGGGCCTGCCGGCTCGACGTCCGAAGCGGCGGCTCGTCGACCATGCACTGCCACTTCTATCAGACGGGCATGACCTGCGAGGCCGGCCGGCGCTACACGTACACGCTCAAGATGAAGGCCGACCGCAAGTTCCGGGGCGACCTGCTGGCGCTGCACCACGGCCCGCCCTGGACGATCTATGCGCCCGACGACGTCGATTCCTCCTATCAGGCGCAGGTGCGGAAAGCCGCGGGCGCGGGCGTCCACGTCCATTCGTTCGGCATTCCCATGCCCTGGCCCAAGCCGGGCGAGGCCCCCGATTTCGCCGGGGTCGACCGGGCGTTTCGGGCCACGCTGGCGGCCGATCCCGAGGCCCTGTTTCTCCCGCGGTTCGGAATGTCGGCGCCCGGCTGGTGGCAGGAAGCCCACCCCGACGCGTGCCTCACTTTCGACGACGGCCAGACCAAGGGCGAGTGCCCCGCATCGACCCTGTGGCGCGAGCAGTCGCTCGAGCGGCTCCGCGCGCTGGTCCGCTACTGCGAGCAGCACTACGGCGACCGCATGCTCGGATACCATCCTTGCGGGCAGCACACGGGCGAGTGGTTCTACCAGCGCTCGTGGGAGCCCCGACTCTCGGGCTTCTCGCGCGCCATGACCGAGGGGTTCCGGCGCTGGCTCGCGACCCGCTACCGTAACGACGCGGCCTTGCGGGCCGCCTGGCGCGACGACGCGGTGACGCTCGCGACGGCCGACGTGCCCACGGCCGACCAGCGCCGCGCAACGACCCACGGGCTGTTCCGCGATCCGGCGGGCGAACGGCGCGTGCTCGACTTCTACGAGTACAAACAGCTTGCCATGGAAGAGCCCCTGGAGGCCATGGCCCGGGTCATCAAGGAGGAGACCGGCGGCAGGAAGATCGTCACGCTGTTTTACGGCTATTTCTTCGACATGTGCGGAATCCCCTCGGGCCCGCAGATCAGCGGCCACCTGGCCATGGAACGCATGCTCCGCTGCCCCCACGTGGATATTCTCTGCTCGCCGATCTCGTACTTCGACCGCCAGTCGGGCGGGGCGGGGCTGTTCATGACGGCGGTCGATTCGGTCCGGGCGGCCGGAAAGCTCTGGCTCAACGAAGACGACACGCGCACCTACCTCACGCCCGGCGACGCAGGCTACGGCCGCGTCGACACACCCGAAAAAACCCTCTGGGTGCACCGCCGCAACTACGGCCACCTCCTCCCCCGTCGCATGGCTTGCTGGTACATGGACCTGGGCGGATCGGGCTGGCTCGACGGCCAGGACCTTTGGGACAACATCGGGCGCCTCAAGCGTCACTACGACAGGGCCCTGCACCGGCCCGCCACGTTCGCCCCCGAGGTCGCCGTGATCGTCGACGAACGATCGCCCTACGCCATCGCCAACACCTCGGTCGTGATGCGCCCCCAATGCTACCTCCTCCGCGCCAAGCTGTACCGTATGGGCGCCCCGATCCGCGTGCACTATCTGGGCGACCTCGTCGCCGGAAGGGTTCCGCCGGCCAAGGTCTACATCTTTCTCAACCCCTTCCACCTCGACGAATCGACCCGAGCCGGCATCGGCGAAGCCACTTCGGGCAAGACGGCGGTCTATTTCTACGGCAGCGGGTTTCTCGCCGGCGAGGCCGACGACCGCCACGTGGCGGAGCTGATCGGCATGGGCGTGCGCCGCGTCGACGCGTCCGGGGCCGAGGTCACGCCGGTGGCCGGCTCCGGCGAATTGCTCGAAGGCGTGGCACGGGAACCGTTCGGCAGCAAGACGAAGCTCGACCCGCTCTGGGCCGTCGAGGCGGGAAAGAACGTCACGCCGCTGGCCGTCCTGGCAACCGGCGAGCCTTTGGCCGCGGCCGCGACGACCGTCCGGGGCCTGCGCGTGTACATCGGCACGACCGACGCACCGGCCGCGCTGCTGCGAAACGTGCTTCGAAAGTCGGACGTGCATCTGTACCTCGATTCCGACGACGTGGTCAGCGCCGACGACGGTTTTCTTGCCGTCACGGCAAGCGAGGCGGGCGTAAAACGGGTGACGCTGCCGCGCGCGGCAACCGTTCGAGATGTCGAAACCGGCGAGGCGATCGGCGACGACGTGTCGCAATTCGAGTTGCCCATGGTCCAGGGCGAAACGCGGCTGTTTGATCTGAAGCGGGGTGGATGATCCCGCGCGAGCCAGGTGGACGCCTACCCCCATCGGACCGACAGCCGGGTCGCCGCTCGCCCCGCGCGAGCTGCTCCTTTGGGGGGATGCGTAACGCACGGTAGTCCGAAACGTTGTGGGGAGGGGGGCCGTCGTGGTCCCTCGCAAGTGATTCCGTAACAAGGGTTTGACAATCCACCCCTGGAATCGGATGATGGGAGCGGCCCTTTGGTGCCGCGCACAGGCCCTCCGGTTGCCGGAACGCCGGGGGGAACTTCTGGCTGTGCGTTTGCGTCCAAAACAGTGAATCGGCTGTGAGCGACGAAGCCCAACTGATTGCAGAGACCCTGGCGGGTGAGTCGGCGGCGTTCGGGCAACTGGTCGAGCGATACCAGGACCGGTTGTTCAACACCCTCGTCCACGTGATGGGCAGCGCCGACGACGCGCTCGACGTGGTCCAGGACGCCTTCGTCCAAGCCTACCTGAAGTTGGATACGTTCCGGCAGTCCAGCACCTTCTACACCTGGCTTTACCGGATCGCCTTCAACGTGGCGGCCAGCCATCGGAGAAAGAGAAGACCGGCGGCCTCGGTCGAGCGGGCCCGGCAGGCCACCCAGTTCGAGCCGGTCGACGCCCAGCCCGGCCCGGAAGACGAGGTCCACCGAGCCGAACGGTGCCGCCAGGTCCGCGACGCCATCGCGGGGCTGAGCGACGAATACCGCAGCGTATTGGTGTTGCGGGAGATCGACGGATACTGCTATGAGGAGATCGCCGAAGTCCTCGATCTGCCCGTCGGCACCGTGAGGAGCCGGCTCCACCGAGCGCGGCTGCAATTGCGCGAGCAGTTGAAAGAGGTCCTGTTGGCCGAAGACTAACCCGACCGCAAGGCGGATTGGCGAACCATGAACCACCTGCCCGAAAACGAGCGCCTCGGCGCGTACCTCGACGGCGAGTTGACCGCCGCCGAGCGGGCGGAGGTGGAGCGCCTTCTGGCCGCCGACCCGTCGGCTCGACAGCTCGTCGAGGAGCTGCGCACGTTGCGCACGACCCTGCAAGAGTTGCCTCCGCTGAGCATCGGCCGAAGCATCCGCAACGAGGTGCTCGGTCGGGTGGAACAGCCGAAGGCGACCCTTGCCCCACGGCCGACCGACGGCGACGCGACCGAGACTCGCTCCTCTTGGCGCGCCATGGCCGGGAGGATGTTCCAGGCGCGGGCGCTGATCTGGTCGGGCGTGGCCGTGGCGGTTGCCGTCTTGATCTGGGTGATGGAGCCCGGGCGCCGCGACGACCGTCTTGCGATGACGGAGGCCGCACCCGAGGCCAGCCCCTCGATGCGCGCCTACGACGACGCCGAGGCGACCGGCATGGCGTTAAAGGAAGAACCATATCTCGCGCGAAAAGCCTTGCCCGAGGCGATGGTCGCCGAGTCGGGCCCGGCGGCCCCACGTGCCGCGGAACGGGCCGAGAGCGACACGTCGGGAATGGCGGATATGCCCTCCAGTGGCGAAACGCGCGGCCGCGGCGTCGGGCAATTGGCCGAGCAACCCGCCCCCGCGGCGCCCGAGCCGTTGGCCCTGCCGGCTCGGGCCGCACCCGTCGATCGGGTCGAAAAACCCGACGACGCAAAGCCGTCCGAGGTCGCCGAGAGCCTGCTGGTGGTCCGTTGCGACGTGACGGCCGAGGCGGCCCGCGAGCGTCTGTTCGAGCGGCTGCTCGAGTCGCGGCAGATCGCTCGCTCCGAGCCGCGCGAATCGCAAGAGAGATTCGCGGATGCTCCGGCGGCCGGTTTCGCAAAACGATCGGCAGCGAACGGGGTCGAGGCGGAACCGGGCGGTGAGGTCTGGTTCGAGGCCGAGGCCACTCTGGGCGATGTCGTCGCCCTCGTCGGCGAGCTCGAGAAACGGCCCGAGCAGTTTTCGACGTTGTCGTACGCCTATTTGCCTCAGACCTCGGCCGGGTCGTTCGGGGGCGCGTTCCGCGGGGCTGGGCAGCGTTTTGGTGCTGCCGAGGCGGCCGACGAGCGGGGCGACGCGGCCGACGTGGCCGAGGCCGAGGCGGCGCCGTCGAGTGCTTTGCCGTTCCAGTACCAGGGCCTGCCCGAGCTGCCCCCCAAGGCCGAGGTGGGCGCCGAGGCCGAGCGGCTGTCGCGGGGCGAGTCGGCCGCCCGATCGATGGGCAGGCGGCCTACCTTGCTCAGCGTGCCGCGGCAGAGGATCCAGCCCGCCCCGCGGCAAGACGGCGTGCCCGAGGCCACGGCCGCGCTCGACGACCTCGAGCGGGCGCTCTCCGAAGCGGCGGCCGACGAAGAGGAACCGTCGGGCCGAATTCGCGTCCGCTTCGTGTTGAACGTGGTTGCCGACGAAACGCCTGGGGTGGCCGGGTCGAAGCCGCCGGCCGCACCGCCCGCCGAAGCCGCCGCGGTCGAGGCCGGAACGCCTGCCGCCGAGGCGCAAGCCGCTCCGGCCGACGGGCCGGAATGACACGGCCGGGACCGCGTTTCGCCTCGCTCAATCGTCCAGCGGCTTCACGCGGATGTTCTTCACGTACACCTTGCTGCCCGGATCATGCGCCTGGATGGCGAAGGTGCCGCTCGACAGCCGGCGGTCGCCCTCGACGTCGTCGGGCTCGGTGAAATCGACGAGCGTCTTTCCGTTGACTTTCGTGATGACGCGCTTGCCCCGGACGATGATTTCCTGGGTGTACCACTCGTCGTCCTTGGCGGGCGCCTCGAACACGTCGCGCACGCCGTACAGGCCGCCGCTCTTCTTGGGGTCGCGGTGCGTCTGGTTCACCTGGACCTCGTAGCCGGCCGACGGCCAGCCCGACTGCTGGTATCGGGTGTGAAAGTACAAGCCCGAATTCGAGCCGGGCGTCGTCATCACGTCGGCCTTGAAGTGGAAGTTCTTGAAGCGGTGGTTCTCGACCTCGCCCACGTAGAACAGGTGGGCCCGCGGGCCGTTGGCCACGATCTTCCCGTCCTCGATACGGAACGAATCGGCGTTTTCGCCGACCTTCCAGCCGTCGAACGACTTGCCGTCGAACAGCGCGACGAACCCCTCCTCATCGGCGGGGTCGGGGCCGGCGCTCGCGGCCCGGGGCACCAGGATCAACAGAGCCGTCAACAGGGCAAAGCGTGTCATGACAGACCTTCTCGGCAAAGCGGAACAGAACTGGGAAGACGCGAACCCTCGCAAGCTCGCCCGCGCGCATCGGCCGCATTCTCGCGGTCCGAAGTGTGGGAGCCCGCCCAATCGAAGGATAGCATCGGCTGCCCACTCGGCGTTGTCAAGCGATCTCGACCGCCCGGCCGGGCGGCGCAATGCGTTGGGATGCCGGAATCGGAGTCGGCCCCTGGATTTGACGCGGCCCACGGTGGATACTGATTCGTGAAACGCGAAGAGGCACGCGAGCCTTTTCTTCTGGATCCTCGTTCCTCGTGGTCGCCGTTGGTTCATGGAGATTGCACGCCTTCGCCAGTGTCTGGACGACCCGATCGAGGGGGCTGCATGGCTTCGCGGGCTGGGGTTGGTCGATTTGAAGAAGGCCCACGTCAACCTCGTCCGGATGGCCACGGGAGGCCTGACGCTCGATTTGATGGCCGTGATCTGCGATCAGCTCGCGTTGCACCTGCCGCGCTGCGCCGACCCCGACATGGCGATGAACAATCTGGATCGATTTCTCGCGGCCGCCCGAAACCCCCTTGCCGTGGGGGCATTGTTTGAACGTGACGCCGACGCCCTGCCCACGCTGGTGCAGATCTTCTCGACGAGCC
>Ga0334893_1002191_pt1 | contig 15425 bp, 16 predicted proteins | sample GraSluR3_MG_5_FD_207218 | JGI IMG/M metagenome (GOLD analysis project Ga0334893, IMG submission 207218) | Sludge microbial communities from methane-producing bioreactor in Wageningen University, Netherlands - Granular Sludge_09_05-R3 | ecosystem: Engineered > Bioreactor > Anaerobic >...
TTGAAAAAAAGAGATATATTAGAGATTAAAGTTGAAAATATGGAGTTTGGTGGAACTGGAACTACTGTAGTTGATGGAATAAAACTAAGCTACAAAGGTGGAATTGCTGGTCAAAAAGTAAAGATGCTAGTAAAAAAAGTAAGAAAAACTAAAGCAGAAGGAAAGATTCTTTCAGTTCTAGAACCAGCGGAAATAGAAACGTCTCCTACATGTCCGCATTATGGCATATGTGGTGGATGTAGTATGCTTTCTGTACCATATGATGAGCAAATCAGCATCAAGAAAAATCAGATAATTGAGCTTTTTAATGAAGCTGGACATACTGAAGTAGCGGATTTAGAGGTTTTAAAAAGCCCAAGTCCATATGAATATAAAAATAAAATGGAATTTACATTTGGAGATAAAGAAAAAGGCGGAGAACTAATGCTGGGAATGCACGCAAAAAATTCTCCAATGTCAATAGAATATGTTCATTCTTGCATGATTGTAGATGAAGACTATAGGAAAATATTAGTTGCTACAACTGAATTTTTTAGAAATGCAAATCTTCCTCACTATAGAGTACTCGCTCATGAAGGCTATTTAAGACATTTAGTTTTAAGAAAAGGTAAGAATACTGGAGATATTCAAGTAAATATTGTAACTACTACTCAGCTTGAATTCGATATGGATACATATGCGAATATGCTTACAAAATTAACTCTTAACGGAGAAATTAAAGGCATACTTCATACTTTTAATGATTCGCTTTCTGATGCTGTTATTCCAGAAAAAATCAATCTGCTATACGGCGTTACTGACTTTGAGGACATATTACTAGATAAGAGATTTAATATCTCACCGTTTTCTTTCTTTCAAACAAATACTCATGGCGCAGAAGTACTTTACTCTGCTGTAAAGGACATGATAGGAGATAAAAAAGATATAATATTTGATTTATATAGCGGAACTGGAACAATAGGAATAACAGTATCAGATAAAGCAAATAAAATTGTGGGTATAGAAATAATCGAAGAAGCAGTAGAAGCAGCTAAAGAAAATATTAAGAAAAATAATATAACAAACTGCGAATTCATAGCTGGTGATGTAGCTACTGAAGTATCAAAAATATCAGAAAATCCTGAACTAATATTACTTGATCCTCCAAGAGCAGGGATACATCCAAAAGCGATGGGAGATATCATATCATTTAACTCTAAAGAAATACTTTATATATCATGTAACCCAAAAGCTCTAATGAACGATTTAAAAGTTCTTAAGAGCGCAGGATATAAAATTAAAGAAGTAGTGGGAGTAGATTTATTTGCAAACACTCCTCATTGCGAAACTATCGTAAAACTACAAAAATAGAGTTCTTAGAACCTTGAAAAATCAAGGTTCTTTTCTTATTAAAAAAATCTATAGTTTAGATTAAATAGTAAGGAATCTATGGAAGTGATATGATTAATTTCAAAGATAATAAAAATTAATTATATTGGGAGAGGTTTAAATGGCTGGGATAAAGTTATTTAAAATAGATACTGGTGTGGAAGAATTACCAGCTTTATGGTTATCACTTGAAAGAGAGCTACAAACAATAATTGAAAATGGATTTACAAGATATGTAAGTAAAATCAGATATTGGGGAACTTTAGATATTGACTTAGAATGGCGTTATTATACTGACGGCAAAGCTTGGTTAGGAAAAGGACTCTACAAATGGCTAGGCGTTCGGGGAGGTCAAAAGGTGACTACAGTCTTTTGGCTTTCTATTTGGGAGGCTTTCTTTAAAATAACTATATATATCCCAGAAAAAGCTCGTGATGATTTATTTAGCCTTCCACTTAATAATACGGTTAAACAGATGATTAATGATTCAAAACAAATGGGAAATAGGTTGAAATTTTTCCCTCTTGTGTTTGAACTTGACTCAAATGAATTATTTGGACAGATTCATATTTTATTTGATTTCAAAAAAAGCTTAAAGTAACTTTCCATAATATGTAAAAGCTTATATTTTATTAATATGATATAATAGTAATTCGTGAGGTATCTCATTTGATACCCGAGTTAATTTTATATTGGTGTTGCCAAAGTTTTTGGAGGTAAATAAATGTATAAAAAGTTTTTTATTATGTTTTTGCTGTTATTTTTATTTGTTGCAAATTTTACAATTTCATCGTTTGCAGATGTCGCTGTAGGTGATAGTATTATTTCATTTGGTGCAGATCTTTCGGAAAGGGAGAAGGACTCAATATTAAAGGAGTTTAATCCACCAGAAAATGTTCAAGAAATAGTTACAACAAATGCAGAGGAACATAAATATTTAGGCGGAGTAGTTCCAGCTAGCAAGATTGGAAATTTTGCCATATCATCGGTTATGATAACCTATATTGAAAAAGGAAGTGGTTTAAAGGTAGATACTAGTGACAAAATCACATATATTACTGATGAAAGTTATATAAATGCTTTGATTACTGCTGGAGTGCAAGATGCAGACATAAAAGTTACTTCTCCAAGAAATGCAAGTGGAACAGCAGCATTAACTGGTATTATGAAAGCTTATGAGGTATCTTCAGGAGAGGTTATTGACGATAGTATAAAAAAAGCAGCTAATGAAGAGATGATAAGAACTGTTGAAATAGGGGAAGTAATAGGAAACGATAAGGCAGTAGAATTGTTTAATAAAATAAAACAAGAAATTGCTAAGCAAAACCCTAAGACAACTGAAGAAGTGAGAAATATAATTATTAATATTGTAAATAATTATAATATTAATTTAACCAATGAACAAATAGAGCAGCTAGTATCACTTTTTGACAAAATGAGAAGTCTAGACATTGATTGGAATAGAGTATCTAATCAAATTGAAGACATCGGTAATAAAGCTACAGAATTTTTATCATCAGAAGAAGGCAAAGGATTCTTAGAAAATTTAAAATTATTTTTTAAAGCATTGCTAGAATGGATTTCTTCTTAAGAATAAAGTAAAAAAACAGCAGCTTACTATAAGTTGCTGTTTTTTATGTAATTTTTTATGTTAGAAATAATAAAAAATTGACGAGAAATCTACTATGCAGTACAATATAGTTAAACTATTATGTAGTACAAGGTAGGTGAATAAATTGATTGATCGCTCACAGTTAAAGCGAGGAACACTAGAAGGATGCATAGTTAAGATAATAAGCAAAGAAGAGACATATGGTTATGAAATTGTTTCTAAATTAAAAATGTTTGGCTTTGAAGATGTAGGCGAAGGGTCAACATACCCTATTTTAATGAGGCTTGAAAAAAAGAAGATTATATCATCTATCTACAAAGAATCTCCACTTGGTCCTAAAAGAAAATATTATTTTTTGACAGAAATTGGTCAAGCGTTTTTAAAAGATTTTGAAAATTCATGGGATGAAGTTAAAAAAACTGTTGACCGAATAATGAAAGGAGAATAAGTATATTTTTAAAAATGAAGTAACACTATTAAAAAAAGAAAATACAATCCAATTAATAAATTTAAGAGAAGACGATCAACAGATAATTAAAGATATTTTGAAAAGTATGAGTATTTTTAAAGTAAATTGATATGATGCTCAAGTGATTCAAAGAGATTTGATTGGTATGGCTTATGAACAAAATTTGAGAGGTTCTAGTTTGAACAAATCAATTGGAATGGATATCAAAAAATTTACTCATGAAATCATTTATAATAGTGGAGGGCCAAGTAAAATAGAAATTGTACTTAATTTTTTACTAAAACTATCAGGTTATTTTTTTTGGTGGTTTACACTTTTGGCTATTGGAGCATATGGAAGCTTATCATGGGAAGCTAATCCAATTATATATGTCTTTTTTGTTGGAGTTGTATTATTATCTTTCATAACTGAAGGAATTTTAGCGCCTTTATTTATTACAGAAAGAGGTATTAAAAAAAATCTTCATGTATTAATTTCCTTTTTTTTATTTATTATATTTACTTTTATAATATTTAAATTAAATAATAAGGATTTTACCTACGAAATAAAAGGTTGGTTAATTATTAGTGTTTCTAGTTTGCTATATATAATAATAAAATATTTAAATTCAAAAAATATTAGTAATTTAGCTAAAGATAAAAAAATTTTATTAATGATTTAACAATTTAACATTATGAGGTAAAAATGAGATGAATATAATAAAAAAATTTACTATTTGGATAGATGCAGATGGGTGTCCTGTTGTAAATTTAACTATTAATATTGCTAAAAAAAATTCTATACCAGTTATAGTAGTTAAAAACTATTCCGTGCAATTAAAAAGTGATTACGCTAAAATAGTCACCGTTGATATAGCTAGAGATTCAGCAGATTATTATATAGCAAATAACATTAGCACCTACGATTTAGTTATTACTCAGGATTATGGTTTAGCTGCTATGGTCCTCGCAAAGAAAGGATTTTGTATTAATCAAAATGGAAAGGAGGTAACTCCTTCTAATATAGATTTTATACTTGATACACGATATCATAATAAAGTTTCAATGATGCAAAATAATAGAGGGCCAAAACATAAAAAACGTTCAGAAAACGATAATTTAATTTATGAAAAATCACTTACTGAGTTTATTAATGAAAGGATTTTAAATAAGTCCAAATAAATATTATTCTGATTATTTTTTTAAAATTCAATAAATTAATTGCCAACAATTTTATACTATGTTAATATAACTAAAGTGGTATATACAACTATACCATTGATGAAGGGAAAGATTTTATTATGAACAAAAACTATATTCCTCCTATTTATATCCAAATAAAGAATATCCTGATTGAAAAAATTAATTCAGGAGAATTAGAAAGTGGCAGTCAGCTTCCATCGGAAAGAGATCTAAGTGAAACCTACAGTATAAGTAGAATGACCGCTAGAAATGCATTAACTCAGCTAGTTGATTCTGGATATGCATATAGAGTAAAAGGCAAGGGTACTTTTGTAAGTATTCCAAATTATGAAAGAGATTTTGTTAAGTTAACTGGATTTTCACATATGCTCAAGTCTAAAGGTATAAAGCCAAGAAGTAAAGTTATAACACTAGGTATTATTGAGGCTAATAAAAAAATAGCTTCCCTTCTAGATACAACCATTGGAACCAAAGTTTATGAAATTGTTCGTGTTAGATATGGAGATAATATACCACTAGCACTTGAATACTCTTATCTACCTATAAACCTATTTGAAAATCTTTTACAATATGACTTTGAAAACACATCTTTATACGAGGTCATTGAAAACGTTTACAATTATAAGTTTAAATATTCAAAGCAATGGATTAAAATCACAACTTTATATAAAAATGAAGCAAAAATTCTTGATGTAGATGAACATACACCAGCATTTTTACTTGAATCAATATCCTATGATACGAATGACAAAATAGTAGAGGTTACAAGGTCTCTAAATATAGGTGATAGAACAACCTTCTATACAGAACTTTGGCCAAATGCTTGATTATAAAAACTAGTCTAACATTTATTTATGAGGTGAAATGATGTCTGATTCTATTGTTACTTTAATTGATGTTGAAAAAAGTTTTGGAAAAAATAAAGTTGTCCAAAAAATGAATATCGAAATAAAGCAAGGAGAATTTTTAACACTTTTAGGCCCTTCTGGCTGTGGGAAAACGACTACTCTAAGAATGATTGCCGGATTTGAGGAAGCGACCTCTGGAATTATAATGGTTCAGGGCGAACGCGTAGAAGACAAAGAACCATTCGAAAGAGATGTTAATACTGTATTTCAAAACTATGCTCTTTTCCCTCATATGAATGTTTTTGACAATATAGCCTATTAACTCAAAATCAAAAAAAAGCCAAGAGATGAAATTGCAAAAAAAGTTAAAGAGATGCTTGAACTAGTGCAATTAAATGGCTATGAATATAGAAAGCCTGATGCTTTATCTGGAGGGCAAAAACAAAGAGTTGCAATTGCTAGAGCTCTTGTAAATAATCCCAAAGTCTTGCTTTTAGACGAACCCCTAGGAGCTCTTGATTTGAAGTTAAGAAAGCAGATGCAGGTTGAGCTAAAAAGGCTTCAAAAAAAGCTTGGTATTACATTTATCTATGTAACCCATGATCAAGAAGAAGCTCTTACAATGAGTGATAGGATTGCAATAATGAATCAAGGTATCATTGAGCAGATTGATTCGCCAAAAGAAATATATGAGCATCCAGTTACAAAATTTGTTGCAGGTTTCATTGGAGAATCAAATATCTTCAATGGTAAAGTTATAGATTTGAGTAACGAAATCTTAACAGTGGAAACTTCGTCTGGAATAATAAAGGCAAAAGGTAAGGGTTTTGAAATAGGCGAAAGTATTTATGTTTCTATTAGGCCTGAGTACATAAAAGTAAGTAAAGTAATAATAGATGGATTTGATTTAAAAGGAAAAATAAAAGATTTTATTTATATGGGTACAGTTGTAAAAACATCAGTTGACTTAAAAGATCACTCTGAAATAAAATATAGCCGATTTGAAAAAGATGATGAGCTTTGTGAAGGTGATATTGTAAATATCTTTTGGTATCCAGAGAAAGCCGTAGCTATTAAAACACAAATTTAGTTTGGAGGAGTTTATGAACCCAAAATCAAACTTTACTAGAAAAACACTTCCAGCGATAGCAATGGCTGGGCCAGTATCTTTGTGGATGATTTTATTTGTAGCTTTGCCAATGCTTTATATAATTTATATAAGCTTTATGTCTAGAGGTGTCTTTGGAGAAGTTGTTTATGAATTTTCTTTAGATAGCTATAAAACTCTGTTAGATAGTACTTATTTTAAAGTTATTATTAAATCTATACGAGCAGCAGCGATATCAACTATATTATGTTTATTAATCGGTTATCCATTTTCATATTATATTGCAAAGCAACCAAAGGAAATTGCATCAAAGCTTATTATGCTAATTATGATTCCTTTTTGGACCAATTCCTTAATGAGATTAAATAGCTGGCTACTTTTATTTCAAACTAGCGGACCTGTAAATAAATTTCTACAGTATATAGGCTTTATTGAATCTCCTCTAAACTTAATTTACACTGATGGATTAGTAATGGTTGGACTTATAACGAGCATGCTTCCATTTGCCGTTCTTCCTATGTACAGTTCAATTGAAAAGTTAAGCAAATCTCTTTTAGAGGCTTCAGCTGATTTAGGTGCCTCAAGAATAACTACTTTTATCAAAATAACACTTCCTCTTACTTTTCCTGGAATAATATCATCAATCATTCTTGTATTTATTCCATCACTTGGTATATACACAGTTACAGATATGTTGGGTGGAGGCAAAGTTTTATACATAGGAAATATAATAAAAAATCAATTCGGAGCAATAAGAAATTGGCCTCTTGATGCTGCTTTATCTGTATTATTAATTGTTATAACAGGGCTTCTTATATTTATATATACAAGATTTGCAAAGATTGAGGATATGGAGGTGCTGTAAGTGAGTAATTCTAAACTTCGAAAAAAAAATAACCTATCTAATTTAATAGGAATGATTTACTCCTTAGCAATATATACAGTGCTATATATACCAGTTCTTGTAATGATGATTTTTTCTTTTAACAATCAAAGATATAACTATTATTGGAATGGTTTTACTACTCAATGGTACGCTAAGCTTTTTACAAATTCTACAGTAATTGGAAGCTTATGGTATTCAGTAATAATTGCTGTTTTGGCTACTTTAATATCCGTTACCATAGGCACAATTGGCGCACTTGGATTAAGAAAATATGAATTTAAAGGGAGAAAAGCAATTAATAACATGCTCTATATACCTATAATAGTTCCTGAAATAGTTATGGCTGTTGCTCTTCTTATTGTATTCATGAAAGTTGGATTTGCTCTTGGTATGGGAAGTATACTTATTGGTCATTGCACATTTTGTATACCCTATGCAGTTGTAACCATAAAAGGCAGGATAAGTGGAGATGATTATAGTTTAGAAGAAGCATCGATGGATTTAGGTGCTAGTAGAATTCAAACATTTATTAATGTGACTCTTCCTTCTATTTTTCCAGGAGTCATGAGTGCAGCGTTTTTATCTTTCACATTATCAATAGATGATGTTGTAATGAGCAATATGCTTTCAGGCGCTAAGAATTCAACTCTCCCGGTTCTAATTCTATCAATGAATAAATCAGGGGTTACTCCAGATATTAATGCACTAACCACAATCATGATTCTTATCATTGTAATAGCGATGATTTTGAATAATAAAATTAATAATGCGTTAAAAAAACGCAGAAAAGTGGAGGGAATACTATGAAAAAAGCTTTTTTAATTTTTTTGACTGTGATTTTAGTTTCTAGTGCGTTTGTAGGTTGTAAAAGCAGCACTTCAAGTTCAGACAATGAGGATAACCAAACAGCTTCAAGCAAAGAATTAAATATTTACATGTGGCAGCAATATATATCAGATGATTTAATTTCAAAATTTGAAAAGGACAATAATGTAAAAATTAATCTCTCATACATGAGTGACAATGCAGATGCAATAACCAAATTAACTGCAGGTGGAGGTCAAGAATACGACCTTATAATGACTTGTGACGCTTATATGGAATCTCTCGTAAAGGGTGGGTATGTAGAAAAGCTTAACTTTGATAATATCCCTAATGCTTCAAATATTAACGAATCTTACTGGACAGCTAAAGAATATTGCGTTCCTTACCTTATGAATTATATTTATGTTGTTTACAATAAAGATACATCTCCAATCGAAATTAAAAGCTATAATGATTTAATCAATCCAGCCTTAAAAGGACAAATTGCGACTATCGATGGAGCTAGAAATCTGTTCCCTATAGCTCTCGTTGCTCTTGGATACGACCCAAACTCTACAAATGAAAACGAAATTGCTGAGGCATATGAGTGGCTAGTAAAGTATAATGAAAACGTTGTAGCATATGGAAATGCTGAGCAAAATCTTACAAATGGTACTGCCTCTGTAGCTTTTACTTATGATGGAAACGCTTCATGGGCAATGGCTGAATTAGGGGATAAAAATAATCTTGTTATAGCTGATTTTGATAAAGATCCTGTTCAACTTGGATTTGATCTTTATGTAATACCAAAAGGGGCAAAGCATGTGGATCTTGCTGAGAAGTTTTTAAACTATATTACAAATCCTGAAGTAATGGCACAAAACCTTATAGAATATCCGTATTCATGTCCTAACGATGCAGCTGTTGAGGTGGCTTCTGATACTTATAAGAACGATCCTGCAAGAAATTTTGATTATAAGCAAAACGTTTTTTTCCAAAAAGATGTTGGAGAAGCAATGACAATTTATAATGATTATTATCAAAAATTAAAAGTTGGAGAATAATTTAATTTATTAGGAGAACAATATAATGCTAAAATTTAACGAGAAAAACGAGTTAAACAGTGTAAATGGAGCTTTGGCAATTAGATTAGAACTTGAAAAAATAGTTGATGAAATATGTAATGAAGGATATAAGAATATATGCTGGCTAGGAATAGGCGGAACCTATGCATCTTGTTTACAAGCTGAGGTACATATGAAAGAGTATTCCGCCTTAAACTTTTTTGTTGAAAATGCTGCTGAGTATATTTATACAGGTAATAAAAAAGTTGGTAAAGGTACCATTGTAATTATATCTTCTGTAACTGGAAGCACATCAGAAATGGTTGATGGAGTGATTAAAGCCAAGAATGCAGGTGCAAAAGTGATAGGGTTTGTTGATTATCCTGATACTAAACTTGCTAAATTGTCTGACTATCTGATTTCATATCCTAAAAATGAACAGCTTAAATTTTTTATGACTGCTGATAGATTTATGTATAATGCTGGCGAATTTGATGAGTATTATGAACTCTATCATGAGCTCGATGAACATCTGGCGCAATGCCTAGTTCAAGTGGAAAAATCAGCTGATGAGCTAGGTGAACTCATAGCTAAAAAGCATATGAATGATAAAATACATTATTTTGTAGGTGCTGGTAATCAGTATGGGGCAACTTATTCATACGCAATGTGCTATTGGGAAGAACAGCACTGGATAAGAACAAAATCCATTCATAGTGCAGAATTTTTTCACGGTATGTTTGAAATAATAGACAGAGATACAGCAGTTACAGTATTTATAGGCGAAGACTCTCAAAGAAAACTCAGTGAAAGAGTTGCGAACTTTTTGCCAAGAATTTGTGCTAATTACAATATTATTGATACAAAAGATTATGAATTAAAAGGGATTAGTGAAAAATTTAGAGGTCATCTATCTCATCTTCTGATGAGAGTAATAACTTCAAGAATAGATGTCCATTTAGAAAAATTAAACTGTCATCCTATGGAAATTAGAAGATATTACAGACAACTTGATTATTAATAACTTCTAATTCTTACTTATAACAGTCTGCTTCTCAAGCTTGAGGCAGTCTGTTTTTTTCGAAAATTTAAGAAATAAAATATAATAAAATAAATATAAAAAGGTAGAGATTAAAATGAATAAAAAGATATACATTGCTACTGTAGGTGATAACTGTATTGATTTGTATGATAATACAGGAGATTTTTTTCCTGGAGGAAATCCAGTTAATGTTGCAGTATATATAAAAAGAATGCAAGGTAATTCTTCCTATACAGGTGTTGTTGGTACTGATAAGTTTGGAAGGTTCATGGTTGATTCTCTCTCAAAAAAAGGGGTAGATATATCTCATTTAAAAGTACTTCCTGGAAATACCGCTGTTACTCATGTAGAAATAAAAAATGGTGATAGAATACTGGGTGATTATGACGAAGGAGTAATGGCTGATTTCAAATTATCAAACAAAGATATTGACTTTTTATGTAGTCATGATTTAGTTGTGTCAGGTATATGGGGAATGATTGAATCAGATTTATATAAGCTTAAAGCAAAAAACGTACCCATAGCTTTCGATTTTGCAGATAAAATCAACCATCAAATATCTAGAATAGCACTGCCATGGGTTGATTATGCTTTTTTTTCTGACGATTTTAGCAAAGATGAGGATATAAAGAATGCAATGAAAAATATTAAAAAAATTGGTCCTAAAATAGTCATCTTTACAAGGGGAACTAAAGGAAGCATTGCATATGATGGAAACAATTTTTTCGAATTTGGGATCTTTGATTGTAAAGTTATAGACAGTATGGGAGCGGGAGACAGTTATATCGCTGGTTTTCTTATGAGTCTTCTAAACGGCGAGTCTATAGAAGGTTGCATGAAAAACGGAGCGCTTAGCAGTAGTATTACTTTAGGTTACAAAGGCGCTTGGTGATTTAACATAAATTAATGTGTTAATTATATATAATAGGATAATAATTATAATATAAAATTTGTATCCTTCAATTAAAATCCCGCGGTGATTACAAAATCCGCACCTGACCAATCATCAATATAATCAATTTCTATATATTTGACATATTTTTCATCTTCTTTACTGATAATAAAAAACAAACCATCTATATCATATAAGCTATCATCATTTTGCTGTTCATCCTGAACTAACACATATGTTATTCCTGCTCAAGTCATAACCTTAGGCATAATACGATGTATTTTATTAGAGTATAATTTTATAAGTATATTTTTTGCCTTTTCAGTAATAATAATATTCATGATATCCATCCTTACTTTCTTTTAATTATCGTATATGTTTTATTTAAAATACTCATTATTATATACTAGTTTAAATCTATATATATAAATTATAAAGCTAATATTTTATAGGAGGTTAGGGATGAAGCTAACTATACAAGAGAAATCATGGATACTGTATGATTGTGGTAACTCTGCTTATTCTATGGCGGTTACTACATCCCTTTTACCTATAGTTTTTGGTATGTTTGATAATGTTAGTAGCAGTATGGATTTAGGTTATTTCAATTCAATTGCAAGCATAATTATTGCTATTCTTAGTCCTATACTTGGGACAATAGCCGATTACAAGGATACAAAGAAACGATTTTTTATTTTCTTTGCATTATTGGGTCTGCTCACTACAACTTCTCTAGCATTTGTATCTCCTGAGAATGGAAACTGGCAGATTTTAATATTATTTTATGTTTTGTCTGCTATTGGATTTTCTGGTGCAAATGTTTTTTATGATTCGTTTTTAGTCGATGTTACTTTAGATGAACGTATGGATAAAGTGTCGACAAGAGGCTATGCATTTGGTTATATAGCTAGTATTATACCTTTTGGAATTAGTCTTGGTTTTATATATTTTTTAGGAATGGACAAAGTAATTGGTTATCAGCTAGGCTTTATAATTACCTCGTTGTGGTGGGGACTACTAACATTACCCATTATAAAAAACGTGCATCAGCTTCATTTCATAAATCCAGAACCAAGACCAGTTCAAAATAGTTTTATCAGACTTAAATCAACATTTATCAATATAAAGAAATACAAAAATGTTGCTATTTTCTTAATAGCATACTTTTTTTACATAGATGGAGTTGATACAATCATTAAAATGGTAGTACCTTATGCTACATCTATTTTAGGGAGTGATTCACTCGACACCTTTACTCTACTTGGAATATTACTAGTAATCCAAATTATAGCATTTCCATGTGCTATAATTTACGGTAACCTAGCAAAGAAATATTCTGCTAGATTAATGATAATCATAGGTATAATAACTTATATTATTTCCTGTATTACAGCATTTTATATTACTTCTATATGGCATATTTTCGTACTTGGAGCATTAATAGGTTCTGCTCAAGGTGGAATCCAAGCTCTAAGTAGATCTTATTACGCAAAAATTATCCCTAAGCAAAATTCCAATGAATTCTTTGGATTTTATAATATTTTTGGAAAATTTTCTGCAATAATAGGACCTGCTGTAATGGCATTTTCAACTACACTTACTGGTAATGCTAGGTATAGTATTCTATCTATTATTCCTCTGTTCATTATTGGTTTGTTAGTTCTTATAACTTTACCTAAAGAGCATATAGTAAGAGATATCGTATAGGAGGGGCTCAGATGGAAGATTTTAGTTCTAAGCGAGCAAAGCATGTTATTGTAATTTCTTATGATGCTTTTTCTGAAGATAATTGGGATTTTGCCAGTTCACTTCCAAATTTATCACTATTAATATCAAAAGGAGTTTATTCAAATGATTTAATTAGCATTTATCCTAGTTTAACATATGTAGTACATTCTACATTAGTAACTGGAGTATATCCTGATAGACATGAAATTGTACATAACAATCCTTTTCAGCCTTTTATCTCTGAAAAAAATCAGGAGTGGTTTTGGTATAGAAAAGATATCAATGCTGCGACTATCTATGATGCTGTGAAAGAAGCAAATTTAACTACATCCGCAATTTTGTGGCCTGTAACTGGCAAAGCTAAGATAGATTATAATTTACCTGAAGTAGTTGCAATAAACGGTGAAAATCAAGCTTTTAAAATTTTAAAAAATGGAAGCCCATTTTTCTGTGCAAAACTCAGCCTAAAGTATGGAAAAGTTTTGGATGGAGTAAATCAGCCAAATTTAGATGATTTTTCGACTTTGTGTGCAGTCGATACAATAAAATCGAAAAAACCTAATCTACTTTTACTTCACCTTATCGATTTAGATGATACTAAGCATAACTTCGGTACAAAAGGAACCGAAGTTAATAATGCAATGCTACGTATGGATAACAGGTTAGGGAGCATTATAAAAGCAGTAGATGAAGCTGGAATTAAAAAAGACACAGCTTTTATTGTTATTGGTGACCATGGACATATTGATATTCAATATAAAGTACATCTAAACAATATATTGAAAGAAATGAATCTAATCTATGAGGATGGGAAAACTATGAAATGGAGAGCATATTTTCAATGCAATGGAGGCTCAGCTTATCTCCATATCAAAAAAGACGATCAAGAAGCAGAAAAGCTTGCTTTAAATAAAATAAAAGAGATTTTATCAGTTGAAAAATACGGTATTGAAGATTTATACGATAGAACTGACTTAGATAAGCTTCATATTCATAAAAGTATTAAATATATGGTTGAAGCAAAACGAGGATATTGCTTTGATGAATCAATATCTAATACAACTATAGAAGACTTAGAGTCACAAAGAAAAAAATATTCTACTCATGGCTATAGAGAAAATAAAGATAATTATAAATGCAACTTGTTAATATCAGGGGAAATGATTAAAAATAATACTTCTTTAAAAAATCTAGCTATGGTTGATATAGCACCAACTATAGCTGCATTGCTAGGAATTAACTTTCCTAATTGCGATGGAAAACCAATAGAAATTTAGTTTACTCCTTTTGTAATTTATATATTAGATTATATATTATTTTCGAGACTATTCCTTATTAAATATTGGATGGTCTCTTTTTTGGTTTTAAAATAATAAATTGGGTAATAATTGGAATGAGAACGTTTTCAAAGCTTAATATTTTTTGAATACTTAGAATAAAAAAATATCTCTTGACTTTAAAAAATTACTAGTAGTAAAATGTACATATACATATTAGGAAACGTTTCCAGAAACGATTCCTGTTGTAAAAAACATACAGGAGGGAAAAGTATGAAAAAATTATTATCCGTTTTATTATTAACAGCTATGACATTTTCTCTAGCAGCTTGTGGTTCCACAAATGAACCTGCTGAATCAGCAGATTCCGGAGAAGGCAAGGGTACCGGCTCAATATATTATCTAAATTTCAAGCCTGAAATTGCTCCAGTATATGAAAAAATTTCTGAAGCATATGAAGCAGAAACTGGAGTTAAACTTAATGTTGTTACTGCCGCATCAGGAACTTACGAGCAAACTTTAAAATCAGAAATGGCAAAAGCTGATGCTCCTACATTATTCCAAATTAACGGGCCAAAAGGCTACGCAAGCTGGAAAGAATATACAGCTGACTTAAGTAATACTGAATTATACAGTCATCTTACTGACAAAAGCTTAGCAGTAACTGATGGTGATGGAGTATATGGTATTCCTTATGTAGTTGAAGGATACGGAATCATATACAACAACGCTTTAATAAACAAATATATTGCTCTACCTGGAGCTAAAATAGCTTCTGTTGATGAAATTAATAATTTTGAAACATTAAAAGCTGTTGTTGAAGATATAACAGCTAAAAAAGATGAACTAGGAATTAAAGGAGCTTTTGCAAGCACATCTCTAAAACCAGGTGAAGACTGGAGATGGCAAACACACTTAGCTAACGTACCAGTTTATTATGAATTCAAAAATAATAATATTGATTTAACAAGTGATGCTACAAAGGAAATTAAATTTGAGTATGCTGAAAACTATAAAAATATTTTTGATTTATATATAAACAATTCTGTTACAGAACCAAAGCTATTAGGAAGCAAGCAAGTTGCTGATTCTATGGCTGAATTTGCACTTGGTCAATGTGTATTTGTTCAAAATGGTAACTGGGCG
>Ga0334893_1002207_pt1 | contig 15284 bp, 14 predicted proteins | sample GraSluR3_MG_5_FD_207218 | JGI IMG/M metagenome (GOLD analysis project Ga0334893, IMG submission 207218) | Sludge microbial communities from methane-producing bioreactor in Wageningen University, Netherlands - Granular Sludge_09_05-R3 | ecosystem: Engineered > Bioreactor > Anaerobic >...
GCGAGGGAAGTCAGAAGTGACGACGGCAAACCATTGCCAACTGCCTTTTTGCTAATTGCCAACTTTAAGATTGACAGAAGTCAGAAGACCGAAGACCGAAGTCGCCTGCCTCGGAAGCCGAAGGCTAGCGAGGGAAGTCAGAAGTGACGACGGCAAACCATTGCCAACTGCCTTTTTGCTAATTGCCAACTTTAAGATTGACAGAAGTCAGAAGACCGAAGACCGAAGTCGCCTGCCTCGGAAGCCGAAGGCTAACGAGGGAAGTCAGAAGTGACGACGGCAAACCATTGCCAACTGCCTTTTTGCTAATTGCCAACTTTAAGATTGACAGAAGTCAGAAGACCGAAGACCGAAGAAGAGTTAAGGCGCTGAGGCAAGCGTCAAGGCGGGCAGGGACCACCTACCACCGCTCAACCCAAAAAAACAGCCGTTCATCAAACCAAAAAGCACAATCATCTAATTAGCTGTAAACAAATTAACACTTTTACGTAACACCTGTTGATAACTTGCTTTTTTATGCCTAAAATTGCACTCTATTTTAAAAGGGTAAAAAGCTTAACGCATGACCAGAAAAAAATTTCAACACAGGGCAGAACAGGCAACAAATTAGGCGATGAGGCGATTATGAGAGATGAGCGGTGAGAGATGAGCGATGAGACATTAGTTGTGAGCGGTGAGAGGTGAGCGGTGAGAGGTGAACGATGAGAGATGAGAGATGAGTGGTGAGCGGTGAGCGGTGAACGATGAGAGATGAGAGATGAGTTGTGAGCGATGAGACATGAGTTGTGAGCGGTGAGCGGTGAACGATGAGAGATGAGAGATGAGTTGTGAACGATGAGAGATGAGTTGTGAGCGGTGAGCGATGAGCGGTGAGCAGTGAGAGGTGAGCGGTGAGAGATGAGAGATGAGAGATGAGAGATGAGTTAAGGGTTACGATTGATTACTGAATACCCCTGCCTGACTGCCCTACCTGTTTGGTAGGCAAGCGTCAAGGCAGGCAGGGAACAATGAACAATGAACAATGAACACCGAACAATGAACACTGAATACTGAATACTGAATACTGAACACTGAACACCGAACAATGAACACTGAACACTGAATACCCCTGCCTGACTGCCCTACCTGTTTGGTAGGCAAGCGTCAAGGCAGGCAGGTAACAATGAACACTGAACAATGAACACTGAACACCGAACAATGAACACTGAACACTGAACACTGAATACCCCTGCCTGACTGCCCTACCTGTTTGGTAGGCAAGCGTCAAGGCAGGCAGGGAACAATGAACACCGAACAATGAACACTGAATACTGAACACTGAACACCGAACAATGAACACTGAACACCGAACACTGAACACTGAACACTGAATACCCCTGCCTGACTGCCCTACCTGTTTGGTAGGCAAGCGTCAAGGCAGGCAGGGAACAATGAACAATGAACACTGAATACTGAATACTGAACACTGAACACCGAACAATGAACACCGAACACTGAACAATGAACACTGAACACTGAACACCGAATACTGATTACTGATTACCGATTACCGATTACCGATTACAAATAATTACTAACCACTAACCACTAAACTTTAAACTCTGAACACTAAACCTGCCACAGGCAGGCAAGCTTTAAACACTAACCACTAAACTTTAAACTCTGAACACTAAACCTGCCACAGGCAGGCAAGCTTTAAACTCTGAACACTAAACTTTAAACTCTGAACACTAAACTTTGAACTTTTGAACTTTTGAACTTTAAATTTTGAAAATAACAATTTTACTAACTAAAACAATTCAAGCTATGAGAACAAAAAATTTACTTAAACTGGCCTTCACCATGCTGGCCATGATCGTAATGACTGGCGCAATGGCGCAAACACCTGCTCAGTATACAGCAACTGAGTCTGAAACAATGGTTCAAACCGAAGGTATTTCTTTTAGACTTTACGTGCAACCAGACCCAGTTTACAGCCCTAATTACGATGCTGATGGAACTCTAGGTGCAAATTCTCTTTGGACATTCACTATTCCTACTGGTTTAACAGGTTCGGTTGCTTCGGGTACTCCTGTAGATCAAAACTGGGTTGAGATTTCTAATCCCGTTGCATCAGCTACTAATTATGATGTCACTGCTCAAGAAACTAATTCAACGTTATCTTGTACTAATCCTGGTCGTACTACATCAATCTCTGTAATTGCTGCTCCTACTGCTGTAATTGCTCCTGATGATGTTACAGGTTGGACTGCTGGTGCTGGCACAAACGAATACTATCGTTGTGCTGCTGTTGCTGATGCAATTGCTGTTCCTCAATTAAACATTACATTTACTGAGGATGCAAGAAGAGTTGCAAATGCCTATGACTATATTTTATCTGTAACAAAGGCTGGTTACGATATTAATGACAACCTATTAGTTGCTGAATCTGTTGTAACTGCAGATTTTGGTAAGGCTGCTATGCAAGCAATCGCTGACTATGATGCTAGCCCAGTTGCACATACAACTGCAAGTACATTGACTATTCTTGATGATGGTAGTGGTAATCTTGTAAGAACAAAGTATGTGTTCACACTAGAAAACATTAGTTCTAAAACATCATATTTATCGTACTTTAGGGCTAATACTGGTTTTACACCTACAATTGCTGCAAATTACTATGCAGTTGCGAATCAAACCGTAACGCTTTGGTTGAACCCAGCACCTGTTACTGGACCTATCTATCACATTCCTAATGATTTTAGCGCATTCTAGTAACTTGCTAAACAACCTAGCCTAACGGCTACATGAAATACCACACCCCGCTGGTTCGCGCTGGCGGGGTGTACAAAAAAACAAAACGTTCTTTATAAGTATTGGTTTGGGAAGGAGGAGAGATTTGACAGCGTCTAGGAAAGATTGGATGATTGAGTGATTGGATGATTGAATGATTGCTTGCCTCGTATGAACGGCGTCTTTTGCCGTGATGACGAGGGATGTTTGGGTGATTGAGTTACGAGTTGCGAGACCGACAACCGATCACCGATCACCGATTACCGATCCACCGCTCCCGCACGATTAAATCGTGTGGTAACGAAAAAGAGTAAAGCCACACGAGAGGACTCGTGCGGCAGCAAGGGGGGGGAGACAGAAGACAGAAGACAGACACTAAACTCTAAACATTAAACTCTAAACCTTTACACTGAGCTAGTCGAAGTGCTTAACTCTAAACCCTTAACGCCATTTTCCCATAATCAAAAAAATGCAATACTAAAACAAACAGTTTGAATAGAACTTTACACATACTACTACTTTTAGCATCAGTATACCTGTTTGCACACGGAGCTAAGGCTCAGAGCAACGTGGTGTTGCCTTGGGCCTGTGCCGGTTCGCAGGAGATGTACTGGGTAAAAGGGTTCAACGGCTCGTCCGACTTCGAGTGGCGTGTGTATTTCAACAATGGCACCGATACCCCGCAGGAGGTTACCTCCGAGCTGCTCACCTACCACAACGTGGAGGGCGACACGGTGCTAATAAGCTGGCCCAACGACCCCGACAAGGGGGGTCTTTACACCTTCGAGGTGGTGGAAACCACAGCCTACGGCTGCATTGGCACGGTGTACACCGAGGATGTCATTGTAAACTCAACGGCTATAACCCTCTCGTTCGACGATGTGCCCGGCTCATTCTTTGTTTGTGAGAATCAAACCATCGTGCTCGATCCCGGCGCACGGTTTATCGATTACCTGTGGCAGGATGATGGATCGGATGATCAGCAGTACCTCACCACCGAGGCGGGAACCTATCAGGTTAGGCTTATCGATAGCGAGTACAGCTGTGCCTTCCATAGCATCGAGGCCGGATTCCATCCCCTACCCGATATCGACCTAGGGCGCGATACCACCCTGTTTGGCTCGCAAACCCTACTGCTCGATGCCGATGGCTCGGGCATAATGAGCTGGCAATGGTATACATATAGCTACAATACCAACGAGTGGGGCAGCCAACCCGTAGCCAACACGCCAACCTATTTGGTTGAGGGTACCACCGGCAACCAGTGGATATCGGTTTGGGTGCAGGATAACAACGGCTGTGTAAACTCCGACTCCATAAAGATAGCAGGCACCGACTATAGCAACTTCCGTATTCCCAAGGCCTTTGTGCCGGGTAGCCCCATCGCCGAGAACCGCGTATGGAACTTCCCAGCTCCCACCGAGGATGGTGGACAGGCGCTGTACCCCTACCTCAACGATGTGGATGTGCGCGTATTCAACCGCTGGGGTAAGCAGGTGTGGGAATCGAAGGGCGCGTACCAGCCATGGGATGGCCGCGACAGCAATGGCCGCCCATTACCAATGGACTCGTACCACTACATCATCCGCATAAAGGTTGATGGAAAGGTATTCTTATATAAAGGTTCTGTGACGATTATTAGGTAAGAAGAAAGACGGAAGACGCCTGTCTCGGGATGCGAAGCATAACGAGAGAAGACCGAAGACCGAAGACGGAAGCACGGTCACTGAGTACTTCGACAAGCTCAGTATACCACCTGTCGAAGTGACCGAGGGCAGAAGTCAGAAGACGCCTGTCTCGGGATGCGAAGCATAACGAGAGAAGACCGAAGACCGAAGACGGAAGCACGGTCACTGAGTACTTCGACAAGCTCAGTATACCACCTGTCGAAGTGACCGAGGGCAGAAGTCAGAAGACGCCTGTCTCGGGATGCGAAGCATAACGAGAGAAGACGGAAGACCGAAGACCGAAGCACGGTCACTGAGTACTTCGACAAGCTCAGTATACCACCTGTCGAAGTGACCGAGGGCAGAAGAAATAAGTGATGAGCGGAAAGCGGTTGCTGAGCAGTTCGACAGGCTCACTGACCACCTGTCGAAGCAACCGAGGTCAGAAGACCGAAGAGAGAATGCCGCACTTTGGCAGGATAACGAGGGAAGACTGTGAGCAGTGAGCAGTGAGCGGTAGACGGGTAGCAACCGTAAACCATTGCCAACCGCTTTTTGCCAACTGTCAACTTTATGATTGATTGAGTGATGGGTTATTAACAGGCAGCTACTTTGCGACTTAGCGCCTTAGCGTTTAAAAGGGTTGTGAGTTACTAAACAAAAACACTGGAGTTATAAAAATAAAAGGGGAAATGAGGTTACGAATAGCAATACTACTGGGGATTATGCTACTGGCAGGAGGAGTTTCTGCACAGCAGCAGCCGGTGTATAGTCAATACATGATGAACCCCTTCCTGATCAATCCTGCCATTGCAGGGTATCAGGGCTACACCGATTTTAACCTTATTGGGCGTGAGCAGTGGTTGGGTTATAGCGAAGGGCCAAGCACTTACGCCCTTAGCGGACAAACCCGCATACTACGTACCAGCTACCGCAACCGCAGCCGTGTTATTCGGAGCCGTTCGCGCCGTCGTCGCCCGAGTGGCCGTGTGGGTGTTGGTGGCTTGATCTACACCGATAACAATGGAGCGATGAGCCGCACGGGGTTCCAAGGAACCTATGCGTACCATATCTATGCTCGCGATATCCAGTACAGCGCTGGTATTTCGCTTTCGGCTTTCCAGTTTAAGGCCAATGTATCAGGGGATGACCTTTACGATGGGCGCGACCCTTCGCTCGACGGTATTCGCCCGGGTTACTCACCCGATGCCAACGTTGGTTTTTTGGTTAGTGGCGACTTCTTCTACGCTGGGTTATCGGCCACAAACCTATTCCAAAACGCCATACAGTTTGGAGGGGGCACAGCCGAAACCGCATATCGCCTGCTTAGGCATTACAACGTTATTGCAGGATATAAGTACCAGGAACGACGCTCCGATTACGGGTTTGAACCATCCATAATGCTAGCCTTTACCGAACGGCTATCGTGGACCCTGGATATAAACTTTAAGGCATACTACAAGGAGGATTACTGGGCAGGCATATCGTACCGTACCGCAGGGGCGGTGGTTACTATGTTTGGAATGAACTACCAAAACTTCTACTTTGGCTATGCCTTCGACTACGGCTTTGGCGATATCCCCACTATTGCCAAGCTTGGCTCGCATGAAATTATGATAGGCATGCGCCTAGGCGACAGCGCCCGCAGATACCGCTGGTTGAACCGTTTCTAAGTAACATCTGATATAATCTCAAAAGGGTGACCGTTTGCTAAAAATGGTTGCCCTTTGGTCATTTTTGTGGTGAGTGGTGAGTGGTGAGCGGTGAGCGGTGAGTGGTGAGCGATGAGAGATGAGCGGTGAGCGATGAGTTGTGAGAGATGAGCGGTGAGTGGTGAGTGGTGAGCGATGAGAGATGAGCGGTGAGCGATGAGTTGTGAGCGGTGAGCGGTGAGTGGTGAGTGGTGAGAGATGAGCGATGAGCGATGAGTTGTGAGCGGTGAGCGGTGAGCGGTGAGTGGTGAGTGGTGAGTGGTAAGTGATGAGTTGTGAGCGATGAGTTGTGAGCGATGAGAGATGAGAGGTGAGTTAAAAGTTACGATTGATTACTGATTACTGAACACCGAATAACGAACACCCCTGCCTGACTGCCCTACCTGTTTGGTAGGCAAGCGTCAAGGCAGGCAGGGAACACTGAACACCCCTGCCTGACTGCCATAGCCGTCAAGCTAAGCAATTTTCAATACCCTCGTAGAGGGTTGATAGCGATTGGGTTTAAATAGCAAAACCTAAAGCACCCCGTAGGGCGTGCAATAGATATTAGGATCCCTTATTGCGCACCAGCCTGCGGCAGGCAGGTCTACGAAGCGCTTAAAATCATTTGTATTAATCTCTTCAATCGCTATATGCCCTCTACGAGGGCTATAGTATTAATATTCTGTATAAACCAATCAAAAGAATTGTTTTTATTTATTTGTTTTGTGTCCTTAGCTTGACGGCTATGGCCGTCAAGGCAGGCAGGGAACACCGAACACAGAACTCTGAACTCTGAACACTAAACACCCCTGCCTGACTGCCCTACCTGTTTGGTAGGCAAGCGTCAAGGCAGGCAGGGATCACCGAATTACCGAACACCGAATAACGAACACTGAACTCAGAATAACGAACACTGAATACTGAACACCCCTGCCTGACTGCCCTACCTGTTTGGTAGGCAAGCGTCAAGGCAGGCAGGGAACACTGAACACTGAACACCCCTGCCTGACTGCCCTACCTGTTTGGTAGGCAAGCGTCAAGGCAGGCAGGGATCACTGAACACCCCTGCCTGACTGCCCTACCTGTTTGGTAGGCAAGCGTCAAGGCAGGCAGGGAATACCGAACACTGAACACTGAACACTGAACACCCCTGCCTGACTGCCCTACCTGTTTGGTAGGCAAGCGTCAAGGCAGGCAGGGATCACCGACCACCTACCACAAAATATTACTCCCTATATTTGTGCGATTTACCAATTTGCTGTCGACTACAAACGAATGCTAAACGACTCTACCCGTTTATTAACCGAATCGGCTTTTGAGGAGAGCTTTACTTTGCATCATCAAACCAATTGTTCAACTCAAAATTTTAAGCCATGGAAACAACAATTAACAAGGTAGAGATTCAAGGATTTCTTGGACGCGATGCAGAGGAGCGCACATTCGATAGCGGACGCTCGCTAATTACCCTAAATGTAGCCACCAACGAGAGCTACAAAAACGCCAAGGGTGAATGGATCACCAACACCACCTGGCACACAGTAACCCACTGGCGCACCAAAAAGGACGAAGCGCTAATGGAAAGCCTAAGGAAAGGGGCTCTGGTTTCGGTTGTGGGCAAGCTCAACACCCGTAAGTACACCGATAAGCAGGGGCAGGATCGCTACATCACCGAGGTGGTTGCCCAAAAGGTGGAGCTGGCGCAGGTTGAAGCATAAGGGGCTGCCGCTTAATTACCATGGGGGTGTCTCATTTTTTTTTTGAGACATCCCCATTAAAGTTTAACCCATACCAAGTTGATTTGATATAAAAATAGGGGTACATTTGAGGTCTACGCATTAGAACTCTTATAAAACGAACAAAACATAAAAATGACAACAAGCAGTAACCCCGAGAACACTTGGCAACAGATAGTGATGCGGTACAGCAACCCTAGCAGTGCGGCCAGCTGGTGGCAGGTAATCAATACCGTTGTGCCCTACGCTGCGCTATGGGTACTTATGTACTACAGCCTTGACGTATCGTACTGGTTAACCCTGCTACTATCGGTTTTTGCTGCTGGTTTTCTGGTGCGGGCTTTTATCATTTTTCATGACTGTGGCCATGGCGCCATTTTTAGAACCGAAAGGATGAACCGCTGTGTTGGAATTCCGCTTGGATTACTGGCCTTTACACCCTACCACAGGTGGCACAGGGATCATAAGGAGCACCACGCCACGGTTGGTAACCTCGATAAACGAGGCGTTGGCGATGTGCAAACCCTTACGGTTGCAGAGTATAAAAAGCTTACGCATTGGGGCAAATTCAGCTATCGATTCTACAGGCACCCCATATTCCTACTGGGCATTGCTCCTCCTTTGCATTTCTTAATCCAGCTTAGATTGCCCAAAGCCAATATGAGCCCCAGGGAGCACCTATATTTACAGCTGTCAAATTTGGCAATAGTTGCTGGTGCTGGCCTTATCATATGGCTAATTGGATGGAAGGCCTATGTGCTAATTCAGCTACCCATTATATATATTGCCTCGGTACACGGAGTGTGGCTGTTCTACGTACAGCATCAGTATAAGGATGTGAAATGGGTGCGCTCGGGCGATTGGGACTACAAAAGCATTGCGCTGGAGGGCAGCTCCTTTTTTAAGCTACCAAGGGTGTTGCAATGGTTTACGGGCAATATTGGTTTTCATCATATCCACCACTTGGGACCACGTATTCCGAACTACAGGTTGATGAAATGCTACAAAGAAAACCCCATTTTTCAGAACACCAAGCCAATTACTTTCTTCTCGAGCCTTCGCTCCTTAAGGCTAAGGCTGTGGGATGAGGAAAGACAGAGGCTCGTTGGTTTCAGCGAGCTGTAACTTTTGAACACAAAAAAACGGGTTATTAAACCCGTTTTACGTTTATGGCGTTTAGGCCCTTGGGGCCTTTTTCGGTTTCAAATGTTACGCTATCGCCCTCCTGTATCTCCTCGGTTAGGCTGTGCACGTGCACAAAGATGCTCTCTTGGGTATCCTTGTCGCGGATAAAGCCATAGCCTTTGGATGAGTTAAAAAAGGCTACCTTTCCTTTTCTGATGAGATCTTCGGGGTTGGGTGGGGCTTGTCGGGGAACCGCCACCTCAATGTCTTCCTTTTTCACCTTCTTCTTGTCCTTGGGATCGGGCGGGGTGTCGGTTATGTTGCCAAACTCGTCTACGTAGGCAATCATATCGTCAAAGTCCTTATTCTTGTCGGTGTTTGCCTTGCGTTCCTCTTTCTTTTGGAGCTTATCCTTCTTTTTCTTCTGTCGTTTCTTCTCGTTTTCTCTTTTGTTAAATGATTCCTGTGATCTACCCATTGTCGATATTTAATTTTTTTTGTAAAGATAAGGATTTTTATTCGTTATGCAACATTGAACTACAAGGGATTATACAAAGAACAGAAAAGCAAGCAAGGCTTATCTCACTTGCCCTAAAATTTCCACGTAGTTCTTTGCATATTTCGTTGCATACTCGGGTCAGGTGGCAAACCATTTAAAAACCTTTCATTCCCTTACCTTCAGCCTCTTGCTCGAAGTCACTGCACCATTCTCTGGGTGTCCTTAAAGGAGCCTTCGTACACCTTTTAAGGCTGACGGCCTTATCCATATCGAAATGCTCGGGCCCTGGGGTGCGAAGATATTCCCCTGCTTAAGGCCAAGAAAACCAATAGCCAGAACCAATAGCGAGGCTATACCAAGGCCTGCCAGCCGAAGATCTTGGTAGCTTCGTTAGCGCCAGCGCCATGTCAATAGGGTATGACACGCCAATGCTGGCGTAGCTAACTCGGGTCGATACAGAAGAAACCTCGACCGCCTAGGGTGGATATGCTCCGTTTTTGAGAAGTATGTTCTAAGCCGATTTCTACATCAACTGATCAGTAACAGGCCCCAAAGCGTATACCCCTCATTGGTTAGTGGAATTAGCCCCATAATGATAAAAAAAACAAAATCGCCCCGGAAAGCTTCGGTTTGATCCACCTCAATTTTAATATTGCTAGGGGTAATGTGGTTTGATGATATTAACAGCAACAAAACTCATAAAGGGCAATGGATTCAGCCGTTGTACACAATACTGACCGACCCTGTCAATTATCGAATATTTTTGACAAAACCATTGGTTGGATAAAATGATTTGACAGCAAAATGTTGTATTTGTCAATATGTATGTATTTTTGACAAAAAGAAAAATAAATGTCAAATCTAATTGAACCGTACGATAGGAATAAACCCTATAACAGTTTGCCTCTGCTACCACCAGATGATGACAGGGTTGAAACGAAAGAAGTTTAAAAAGCCTTAAACAATGCAAACAAAGCACTTGCTGAGCTAAAAGGAATTGCAAAAAAACTACCAAATCAATCAATGCTTGTGAATACCATTGCGCTTAGAGAGGCTAAAGCAAGTACGGAGATTGAAAATATATTTACTGCTGACGATGAGCTTTACAAAGCACTCACAATTTGTGAATACGGGCTGAAAGGAAATGCTAAGGAAGTTCTAAGATATAGGCAAGCGCTTTGGAAAGGATACAATGATATTGTAAAAAAACAAGCGTTAACAATTGAAACTCTTATAGATATTTATCAAGAAATAAAGCAGGTTAATGATGGCATTAGACCACCGCAAACTGAAACCGTAATTCTTAAACGAGGAAGTGGAAGTCTAACGGGTGAAGTGGTTTATACTCCACCAAGAGGAACTCAAATTATCCAGCAGAAGTTAAATAATCTAGTCGAATACATTAACGATAATTCAAAATATCCCTATGACCCATTGCTGAAAATTGCAATTTCGCATTATCAATTTGAAGCCATTCACCCATTCAGAGATGGGAACGGAAGAGCAGGAAGAATTTTAAGTATTCTGATAATGATTCAAAAGCAACTATTAGAAGTTCCAATCCTCTATTTAAGCGCATATATCATTAGAGAAAAAGACGAATACTATGAACTTTTAAAAAACGTAACAACCCATAGAAGATGGAATCCGTGGATAATTTATATTCTTAGAGCCATTGAGGAAACATCAAAATATACAATTAGCAAGATTGAAGAAATTGATAGGTTGTTTTCAAGAACCACAGAATTAGTTAATGAAAAGTACCCATCCATAAGAAAAGAATTCATTGAGAAACTTTTTGAACAGCCTTACATCAGTCCGAAGAAATTGTTAGATAAGAATGTTAAGAGTCTGAATACAGCTAAGAAGTACCTTAAACAGCTTGAAGAAATGGGTATTCTAATTCCTGAAAAAATTGGAAAGGAAATAGTTTATCTGAATATTGACCTATACAACACTTTATCTGAATCGTAAAGAAAGTCGAGTAGGCAAGGGGGAATTTCACCCCCAAGCCTCTCACAGCACCGTGCTTGACAGCCTCCCATCATACGGCCCCTCGAACTCGCGCAACCATCTCAGGTTGACCGGCTGGAACAAGCGCATCCCCCGTGTGCACGAGGTTGGCAAAGTTGCCCTGAGCCCGTTAACCCCTTCGCCGTGGCTACGTTTCCAGAGCCTTTGGTTGGCACAAGTCGCTACTATCTCGTCACTAGTGACGAGACCCCTACGCCACCGCTTCGATACGCTCTGCCTTGCCCGCCAGTTGGCGGATATTCGGCATTCTCTCCTGGCATCGGCGGGTAGGTGCTTCCCGCTGGCAGCGGGACAGGCCCTGTTCCCTAGATGAGCCGATGGGCATTGCACTTGCCGCCTTAATGCCGGGGACCGAGGCAGCCGATAGGCTGGTAATCTCTGCCCTTCTCCCGTGTGACCGTCCCACACAGGATTCCCTGTCTCGTAAAGGTTACTTTCGACACGTCATCGGTCGGTTCACTTTCGTTCAGCGCCTATGCTCGCTCCTGACAGATTTTCGCCATGGCTGGCTTTCTGCCTTTTGACCCAGGCCGTTCAGCACCTACCCCTTAAAAGGGAAGCACCGCTGGGCGGATTACTCCCTTCGGTCGTGAGATCGCTTCGCTAAGTTGGAACCGCTTCCAGCAAAGCGTGTCCGAGAGGCCAACCCGAACCCTCTCCGTGGCAACCCCAGCCAGTCAGCTCGCTCGACGGTTACTGAGCCTGCCGAAGTATGGTTACTGAGCCTGCCGAAGTATGGTTACTGAGCCTGCCGAAGTACCTCCTCAGGTTGCATACAGGATTTGTGTTCAGCCTCTCATCGCATCTGAAGGGATGATGAATCCACTTCAAAGAACGTACTCCCTGACGTGCAGAAAGTTTTGTGTATTTTAAAGTGCACTGATTGATCGTAGGACACACCTACGGTGCCTAACAAGGGGTGTTCCCAATGTGGGGGATTTCAAGACAATCCAACTGTTTCGCCTGCATTGGGCGTCCTTATCGGGGGATAAGGACGCTGACTCCGAACTCCCCCTCTGGGCACACCCTCAACCGTTAGCCACAAGGCTACAAGAAACCACATCCCGTTGACTCAGAAGGAGTTTCATCCATATTTTATAATGCAAGGATATTTCCTATCTTTACGGTTAAAATGCACTAACAATTATAGCAATGGAAAGGGATATAAGGTGGGAGCAAAGATTTTCTAACTTTAGAAAAGCTCTGAAAAAAATGTCAGAAGCAGTTTTGTATATTAAAAATGAGATTGACGAGAAAGAATTTGAAATCCAAAGCGATGAAGATATAAAAGAAGTGCTAGAGGAAATAATAAAAGAAGGATTAATTCAACGATTTGAATATACTTATGAAATGGCTTGGAATGTAATGAAAGACTATGCACTATATCAAGGTAATTCTGAACTCGCTGGCTCAAGAGATGCTATACGTTATGCTTTCTCTACAAATCTTATTAAAAATGGTGAAATGTGGATGGATATGATGAAAAGTCGCATTAAGACTTCACACACATATAATGAAGAAACGGCCAATGAGATTTATTTAAAAATATTAAATGAATATTATGATGCTTTTAAAGATTTTGAAAAAACAATGGAAGAAAAACGAACGGGTAGTCAACAAAGTCTTTTTTAACAGATAATGAAATACGGTTTAAAAGAATCTCACATACAACAAATACAGTCAATTTTTGCTGAGTACTCAGCAATTGAGAAAGCTATCATATATGGTTCTAGAGCAAAAGGAAATTATAGAAAAGGTTCAGATATTGATTTAACGTTAGTCGGACCAACTTTAGATTTGAATTTACTTCTAAAAATAGAAAACAAGCTTGACGACCTCTTATTGCCATATAATATTGATTTATCTATTCTCCATAAAATTGAAAATCTCGATTTAATTGAACATATTGAAAGAGTTGGTTTAATTTTTTATGAAAAGTCTCCTTGTTTTAATCGATTGGGAAATGACTTTTAGAAGAAAAGTCGAGTAGGCGAGGGGGAATTTCACCCCCAAGCCTCTCCCAGCACCGTGCTTGACAGCCTCCCGTCATACAGCCCCTCGAACTCGCGCAACCATTTCAGGTTGATCGGCTGAAGCAAGCAAATCCCCCATGTGCACGAGGTTGGCAAAGTTACCCTGAGCCCGTTAACCCCTTCGCTGTGGCTACGTTTCCAGAGCCTTTGGCTGGCACAAGTCGCTACTATCTCGTCACTAGTGACGAGACCCCTACGCCACCGCTTCGATACGCTCTGCCTTGCCCGCCAGTTGGCGGATATTCGGCATTCTCTCCTGGCATCGGCGGGTAGGTTCTTCCCGCTGGCAGCGGGACAGGCCCTGTTCCCTAGATGAGCCGATGGGCATTGCACTTGCCGCCTTAACGCCGGAGACCGAGGCAGCCGATAGGCTGGTAATCTCTGCCCTTCTCCCGTGTGACCGTCCCACACACGGTTTTCAGTCTCGTAAAGGTTACTTTCGACACGTCATCGGTCGGGTCACTTTCGTTCAGCGCCTATGCTCGCTCCTGACAGATTTTCGCCCTGGCTGGCTTTCTGCCTTTTGACCCAGGCCGTTCAGCACCTACCCCTTGAAAGGGAAGCACCGCTGGGCGGATTACTCCCTTCGGTCGTGAGATCGCTTCGCTAAGTTGGAACCGCTTCCAGCAATGCGTGTCCGAGAGGCCAACCCGAACCCTCAATGTGGCAACCCCAGCCAGTCAGCTCGCTCGTCGGTTACTGAGCCTGCCGAAGTATGGTTACTGAGCCTGCCGAAGTACCTCCTCAGGTTGCATACAGGATTTGTGTTCAGCCTCTCATCGCATCTGAAGGGATGATGAATCCATTTCAAAGAACGTACTCCCTGACGTGCAGAAAGTTTTGTGTATTTGAAAGCGCCCTGATACATCGCAGGACACACCAACTGGTTACAACAAGGGGTGTAGCCAATGCGGGGTTGACATTGGGAGCTCGGAACGATTTGCACGTTCGGTACAATTTCATCGGAGACGAAATCGTTGCTCACTCTCCCACACTTGCCACACCCCCAGCCGTTGTAGCACATTTTGATGGACGAAACTGAATCGCAAAAAAGTCGTATATTTGAGAAAAATATGAGCAATGAAAACATTACGTTTTAGGACAAGAATTTCAAAATCAGGGACTATTCATCTGCCCAAGAACTCTTCTCTGGTAGACAAGGAAGTGGATGTAATTATTATGCCTAAAACCAGAAGAGTAAGAAAAACCTTAAAAGCCAAAGAATTTGTTGAAAAATGGGCGGGTTTTCTATATCCTCTTGAAAGTAATGACTCAAAATTTGACTACTTAATGGAAAAGTACAAATGAGAAGACTATTACTTGACACGAATATAATTCTTGACATTGCCCTAAAACGAGAACCTCATTTTGAACATTCCTCGAAAATTTTTGAACTAATTGACAAAAAACGCATTATCGGTTATATTACTGCATCCACAGTTACAGACATATACTATATTTCTAGAAGAGAAAAAGGAAATGAAATCGCAATTGAATTCATTTCAAACTTAATTGAAATCATCGATGTTATTGGCGTAGACAAGAGTACTATTGTTAAAGCATTAAAATCAAACCTCAAAGACTTTGAAGATGCAGTCCAAGTTTCGGCAGCTGAAAATTATGAAATTGAAATAATCGTTACTAGAAATAAATCCGACTTTTTGAATTCAGGTTTAGAAATTCTGACACCTAAAGAATTAATTGACGGTCAAAATTAAAGTCGAGTA